>OCHG01000058.1_pt1 | contig 128162 bp, 97 predicted proteins | sample 1538801 | NCBI WGS metagenome assembly OCHG01 (sample SAMN04571727, study PRJEB22368) | human gut metagenome | biome: human gut; material: stool | host: Homo sapiens | place: Luxembourg | collected 2012-09-20 | reverse complement strand
TATTTGCGGGGGAATACCTAAAGATACAAAAAAGCCAACTAATTCGCAACATTTTATGTATGAATTAGTTGGCTGATTTTATAGTATTTACTGAATGTCCCTAAGTATAGAAGAAATGTTCGGACTGGCGGATAAAAACAGTCGTAGTATCCGGACCTTCGATATGGCAGTACAAGAAGCCGGACAAGCGGTAAAAGTAGCTAAAAATGCCCAGCTTCCCTCGCTCGATGTTTCCTTGTCAGCCAGCTATCTTGGAGACGGTTGGTTGGCCGACCGTAATTTCTCGGACGGAGAAAATGCACCGATGCCACACTTCGGGAATAATTTCGCCCTGGAAGCCTCACAAGTCGTTTATGCAGGCGGGGCTATTTCACACAGTATCGCACTGGCTGAATTACAACATCAACTGGCCCAATTAGACAAAGAAAAGAACAAACAGGATATCCGTTTTTTACTGGTCGGCAACTACCTGGAACTCTATCAACTACACAATCAAGCCGAAGTATATAAAAAGAATATCGAACAAACCCGAAGATTATTGGAAGACATCAAAGCCAAACAACAGGAAGGGCTTGCAATTAAAAACGATATCACCCGTTATGAGTTACAACTGAAATCCCTTGAACTGGCGCTGATTCAAATTGAAAACAGCCAAAAAATCATCAACAACCAATTGGTGACCACCCTGGGATTACCCCAGGAAACCCTCATCGAGGCAGATACCGGTATCATCCGAGAGCTACCCTTTCTATCCCCTGAAAGTCAATGGCAAACGACAGCCAACACCTCGTCTCCGATATTGAAACAAGCACAATTGGGAATACAACAAGCCGAACAACAGGAAAAAATAGCCAAAGCTGAACAATTACCCTCGGTAGCCCTTTTTGCCAGCGAACATCTGGATGGCCCGATCACCATCGAAGTGCCGCCTATCGATAAAAACTTCAATTACTGGTATATAGGGATAGGAGTGAAATTCAATATCGCCTCGGTGTACAAATCCGGCAAAAAAGTCAGACTGGCCAAACTCTCTACTCAAAAATCCATAGAGAACGAACAGCTACTGCAAGATAACATACAAACCGCAGTAAAAGCGGCCCATATTCGTTTTGCAGAATCTTTCACCACCTACGATACCCGTTTGAAAAGTCTGGAACTGGCCGATCAAAATTATGAGATGATCCGATACCGCTATCTGAACGATCTGGCCCTCATCACAGACATGCTGGACGCCAGTAACTCCAAACTCAATGCCGAATTACAGGTTGCCAATGCCCGGATCGACATTTTATATCACTACTATCAATTAAAAAAAGCAGCAGGAATCCTATAATCTCAGTTTAAATTTCAAATACCATGAAACACAAAACAAAAAAATTCATATACAACATCGTTGTCATCCTCCTCCTTATCACCGGTATCAGCTGGGTTTTCTCACGTTTTATCCACCTTGGCCGGGTAGAATATACCGATAATGCACAGATCAGGCAATTGATCGTCCCGGTAAATTCCCGGGTACAAGGGTTTATCGATAAAATCTGTTTCGACGAATACCGCCCCGTCCGTAAAGGAGATACCCTGGCATTGATCGAAGACACCGAATTCCGTTTCCGGGTGGCACAGGCAGAGGCCGATTATCAGAATGCTTTATCCGGGAAATCGGCCATGACCACCACCATCAACACGACACAAAACAACCTGGCGGTATCGGATGCCGGATTAGAAGAAGCCCGTATTCGTATGGACAACGCCCAACGCGAATACCAACGCTATAAAAACCTGTACGAGAAAGCAGCGGTCACCCATCAGCAATATGATGCCGTCAAGACCGACTACGAAGCTCTGAAAGCCCGTTACGAATTGTTATCCCGACAAAAACAGTCGACCGCCTTGATAAAACAGGAACAAACCCAGCGACTCGAACAAAATATGGCCGGAATAAAATTAGCGAAAGCTGCTCTGGAACTGGCCAAGTTAAACCTTTCGTACACCGTGATTACCGCCCCCTGCGACGGTACTACCGGCCGGAAAAATATCCAGGAAGGCCAGTTGATCCAACCCGGGCAAACACTTGTCGATATCGTCGACGCCAACGACATCTGGATTGTCGCCAATTATAAAGAAACTCAAACCGTCAACATCCGGGAAGGTCAATCGGTAGAAATCGAAGTGGACGCAGTTCCGGGTATACGCTTCGAAGGTGTGGTCAAATCGATCTCCCGAGCCACCGGGGCAAGTTTCTCCCTATTCCCTCAGGATAACTCGGCAGGTAATTTCGTAAAAGTCGAGCAACGTATCCCGCTGCGGATCGAATTTACCGGAAAAAACAATAAGGCAGACCTGGAACGCCTGCGGGCAGGTATGAATGTCGAATGTGAAGTAAAATATTGAAATATGCACCCAACAGGACCTTTTTCTATTCCTGCCATCCGTAATTTTGTACCCGAAAAACTGAAACCCTGGGTGATTATTCTGTTTGTGATCGTATTCCAGTTTTCCGGAGGCGTCTATTTGGCCGCCGTCAGTGAAATGGTAGGCAGCACAGCCTTAATGCAGGAAGATATCATGATGGCAGGCTACGCTTCCATGGCAGGTATGGCCCTGACCTTCGCCATCATGTTCCGGCTAAAATTCCGTTTCACGTCCAAAGTAGCCTTGCTCACCTGTTGTACAGCACTGATTATCTGCAATCTGATCAGCATGTATACCCGTAATGTACCTGTATTGATATTCGCCTGCTTCATTGCCGGATTTTTCAGGATGTGGGGTACATTCGAATGTAACTCTACGATACAGCTTTGGTTAACCCCTAAACGGGATTTGTCTGTTTTTTTCTGTTTCATTTATTTTCTGGTACAGGGAAGTATCCAACTGTCGGGACTGGCCACGACTTATGTCACCTTTTTTGCCAAATGGGAATTTATGCACTGGCTGATCATCGGGTTACTGGGGAGTGTGATGTTGCTGACCGTCGTATTGTTCCGCACCTGCCGTACCCTGAATAAACTCCCTTTATACGGTATCGACTGGCTCGGCGGATTGCTGTGGGGCTTGATCTTACTTTCAGTTATCTTCATCTGCATATATGGCGAACATTACGACTGGTATGCTTCTCCCTATATCCGTATGGCTACAATCGCAGCAATCGTGATGATCCTGTTGAATGTCTGGAGATCGTCGTTTATCCGGCATCCTTTTATTGCCCCCGAAACCTGGTTATTCAAGAGTGTGTATATGACTTTTCTCCTATACATCGTCATCGATCTCTTATTGGCCCCCTCCCACCTGTTCGAACACCTTTATATGGAAGCGATACTGGGCTATGATGCTCTGAACACCGCTTCCCTGAACTGGGTCGTCCTGTCCGGCGTAATCACCGGAAGTCTGTTCACCTATCAAACCTTCGCCCTGAGAAAATGGTGTTACCGCACGATGACCGTCATCGCTTTCAGTGCAATCGTCGGTTATCTTACCTTATTCTATTTCACGATCGACTACCATTTATCCAAAGAATTTCTGATATTTCCGATCTTTTTAAGAGGATTCGGCTATGTGATCATCGCCATATGTTTTCTGACCGCTTTATCGAGAGTGCCTTTTCCGAATTTCTTCCAGTCGGTATCCGTACAAGCCTTCGTCAGTGCCGGATTCGGAAGTGTACTAGGCACCGCCGTCCTGGGACAGATGCTCGAACAGACTGTAAAAAAGAACGTTTTACTACTCGGAGCAAACCTGGATCATGTCAACCCGCTGACCGGACAGATTCCCTGGAAAGAACTTTACGGAAGCCTCCAACAACAGGCCCTGATCGTCTCCCTCAAAGAACTATACGGCTGGCTGGCATTAGGCGGCATCCTTTGTCTTCTGTTGTTTATGATAAAAGAAAGCAATATCCGTCCCCATCACGCCATACACCCCACCTATCGGGTTATCCGGAGATTGATCCGGGGGGAATTGTCACATTGATATTTCTGCAAACAGAATGAAATGGGACGAAAGGTCCGTCCCGGAATCCCACATGTCAGGTAAACAAAAATGCGGGACAGCAACTACCATCCCGCAAATCAAACAGACGTTTGTAAAACTCTTATTTTTCGGCCTTTTTCAGTTCATCGAAAAACTCTTTCACGTATTCTCTTGTGCCCTCGTCGGCAGTAGCAATCATTTGCCCGCTCAGTGCCATGATCTGTTTCAGCTCTGCTTTCGTTGCCTTTTCCTGTACAGCTTCGATTGCCTGCATCAGCACCCAGATGTTCTTATCGGATGCCTGTCGGGCAAAGGAGATGACTTTCTTCACATCCTGAGCAAACCCGGCTTCGAGGATATCGATGTTCCTGATCAATTCTTCTTTATCTGCCAGATCGACTTTTCCCAAATCCTGACGTACCTGTTTCAACAGTTGGGTTTGCTGCTCCCGGGTATATCCGTGTCCTGAGTTACTGATAGTGGAATAAAAAGTAGCAGACAGAGATTCGTCCACCACTTCTTTGCCGACATTCTTCCGGTAAGCATCCACATATTTAAGGACGAAATAGAATTTATCGGAACCATATTTAGCCCAACGGATAAGCGGCCAATACTCTTTCGTGCATTTCTCCGCATCGCTCAGGGTGGCATCCAGTTCTTTCTCTACTTTTGCCCCCATCTCCCCCTCTCCGGCTTCCTGCAAGACCAAAAAATACCGGATGAGCTGCATTTTGTCCATCTTCCCTTGTGCATACGTTTGGTTCAGATAATCCAAACAGGTCTTTTCGTTCAGGCCAACCTCCATACGGGCAATCGTAGCCTCCAGATTCCTGCCTCCGCACATCTTGTGCTGGATACTCCCGTCCGGACGGATAATAAAGAAGGTCGGATATCCGCTCGGTTTATACTTGTCTTTCAGCTTCAATCCCTCACCTTTTTCCATATCGTATTTGACGGAAATGAATTTGGGATTGAAATAGTCCCCCGCCTCTTTTTGCGGAAAGATTTCTGTCGCCATCCATTTGCAAGGACCACACCAGGAAGTATAGCAGTCCATAAACACCAATTTATTCTCGGCTTTTGCCTTGGCAAGCGCCTCATCCAGTGTAAGGTCTTCAAAATGGACTCCCTGGCCGAATGCCATCATACAGCAAACGATAAAAGCAATAAGTGTACTGATTTTCTTCATGACTGAAATAATAATAGATTGATTAACGTTCATTCTGGATCAATAGTTTGTTCATATTCATCACATTCAACGGAATGGGCAACTGATAATGCGGATCTCCTACCGGTAAGGTATAGGTTTTCCCGAATACGGTGCGGGTCATAGGACGGGCGGTTTCCGGGTCGGCATTCTGCCGTTTGCGGTCCAGAAATGACATCTCGTTGAAAATGATTTCCCGGCGGCGTTCATTCAGGATTTCGGTCAGCAGCTGCTTTTTATCGGTGAGGGTCGTCGTCTGGAAATTATCATAACGATGTTGCCGTACGTAATCGAGGGCCTCTATGGCTTCCGGAATATCCGGCTGACTCTTACGCAAGGCGGCCTCAGCCTTAGTCAGCCAAACTTCGGAGACTTGAATCCCGGAATAGTTCATCCGTGCAAACAAGGTATTAAAATACATTCCGTCCAGGGTCCCGATGAACAATTTATATCTTAAATCATGGTCTTTATCGATGATGTTCTCCATGGCAGGAGAATACATCAGGCTCCCGATGCCATTACTCATCCAACTTCTTGCATACAAGGATTCGATATTAACCGTATGGTCTTCCTCATAACCGTCTACACCAAGTATCGGTCCCTCTGCCTCATCATAAAGGGAACAAGTATTGTAATCGATCAATTCATGGCGTATCTTCAAGGCTTCCACAGCATCCTCATACGCTTTGTCGTAGTTCTGTTGTCAGAGCCATACCCTTGACCGGAGTGCATAGGCAGCTGCACGGCCGGGGATATGGGCATATCGGGGCATATCCTCCGTCAATAAAGTCAGTGCCTCATTCAAATCCTCAAAAATCCGTTCGTACACCTGAGCCACAGTGGCACGGGCTTCCTGTTTGTTGATATCGCCCTCCAACATCAAAGGCACCCCTAAATCCGTCCCGGCGGTCCGGGCATCGTACTGCTTGCCATACACATTAACCAATAAAAAGAAATTCATGGCACGATGGACCAAGGCCTGTCCTTTGACCTCATTCCGCCGGTAACTCATCCCTTCCTGCACCTCCCCGATGTGATTGATAACATAATTGCAAATATAATTGGATTTATAAAAGCGATTCCAATCAGAATCATCTTCCACATCGGTATAGATATAATCGGCCCACGCACAGACGTTTCGGGTTATAGGGTCATCTCCATTATACATAAACGATTCAGGATTCTCGGTTACCGTATAATCGTCACTATACAAAGTGATGTTATCCGAAAGACAACACTGCACCTCTGAGCCCCTTGTCGCACCGCTATTATTCAGCATTTTAGCCAGATCATCCACCGTTTCCGGAATGGTCTGTCCCTTCGGTACGATGTCTACAAAATTATTGCAAGACATCAGAATCAGTGTAAAACATATCGATATATATTTTTTCATGATGTTACAGATTAAAATTTAACATTTAGAGTGAAAGTGTAATAGGTAGGCTGCTTCCCGGAATAAAAGACGGTAGAATTCGTACTTTCATATAAACGGTCTACATCCAGGCCGTCCCGGTTGCTTGCCCAAAACCAGGGATTTTCCACGGAGAATTTCAAAGACAAGGCCGACAACACATCGGTTTTCACCAACCGTTTGAAATCATACGCCAACCCGACGGATTTCAAACGGATCATATTTCCCTTTTCCAACTGCTTGTCACTACCGTCTACCACATTCTGGAAAGTATAGTTAAAAGAACCATGCAATGGTTTGGGTACCCAGGTATTCTCCTCATCGCCCGGTTTCCGCCAACGCTGATCGAACGTCTTATAACTGCCATAGGAACCGGCAACGGAAGGCATCCGTACCTCGTATTTCATTTTATAGGTAAACATCATACTCAAATCGAAACCTTTGCAGGAAACCGTATTACTCCACGCCCCGAAAATCTGCGGGCTCTTTCGTCCGAAACGCATATCCTCCACCTGCACGGAAGAGTTCCAGGCCAGTTCATGGCCTGCATTGTCCAGTATTGTCGGAGCACCCTCGGCAGTCAGTTTGCCGGCACGGTAATAGAATAAATAATCGACCGGTTTTCCCTCGACCGGATTCCCACTTAACACCGACTGGGGCGTTGTCACTCCGGAATTCACTTTCGTCACTTCATTGTAATTATAGGAGAAAGTCAACGAAGTATTCCAGCGCACCTCTTTGGTGGACACGGGATAACCGCCGACAGACAAATCGACCCCCCGATTGAACAAAGAGGCCGTATTCTTCTTCACCGAACTCCAGCCACTCGTCGGATCCATCATGGAAAAACCCAACGCATCTTCGGTTTTGCGGTTGTAATAATCCACAGTCAAATTCAAACGGTCGTCAAACAGACCCAAGTTCACCCCTGCATTAAAGGTGTATACCTTTTCCCAGCCCAATTCCTTATTCTCCGGATTACGGATATTCAATACGGGCAGACCGGTCCTGACATCTCTCGTATTTTCAGCAATCAGGTAAGGGGAGGTGGATTTGTCTATGTTACCGCTCAGACCGTAGGATAATTTTATCCCCAACTGGTTAATGACAGGCACTTCAAAGAAAGATTCGCTGCTCACATTCCATTTCCCGCCGATCGACCAGGTCGGCTGATCACGGTATTTACCGGAACGACCGTAAAGATTGGTCTTGTCATACCGCACGCTTCCAAACAGGACATAGCGGTCGGCATAAGATACATTTCCGGTAAAGAACGTGGAAAAATAACGGTCTTCCGCATCGCCGTGCTGAGGATTATAGCTCAGCTTTTGCCTGCCTGCCGAAGGGGAAAATCCAGTCACTCCGGTGGTCACCAGATCCTTGAAATTCATGGTTGTATTGAAAGTCAATCCCTGCGGGTCATACCCATAAAAGGTATCCGTCTCCATCTGGGTACGGATGGCGAACATTTCACAACCGATCATCGCCGATGCGCTCCACAAATCGTTGTTGAAGTTGTAATTCAGGACATTCCGGAATGTATAGCTCGTGCTGCGATGATGGGCCACATCCTTAATGGCACCGTCCGGTAAATGATTGATCAATTTTCCGGTACCCGCATCGTACTGGGTAAACCGGTTGAATAAATCACGGACATAATAACTTTGCTTATTGCGAAGGATTTCCTGGGTGGAATTATCCGTAATGTACATGCCGCTGGTCGTAAACTTAAATCCCCGGGACAAGTCGATATCCAGCTGCAAGTTGGCCGCCACGTTGTAGCTCTTGGTCGTGTTATCCGTTTCCGGACGGTCTTTCAGGCGGTTATAGCTCCAATCCGTGTACCCTTTCTGATACAATTCTTCTTTCAGGAATTCGGATGCACCGGCATATTCATTGACATATCCGCCATTTTCATCTTTCAGCCTGACATAAGGCCGCATACTTGTCGGTGAGCCGGTATAGGCTTCCGTATTGTCATAATTGGCACGGACCCCTGCCAGGAGCGACACACGCTTAAACAGCTCCATGGTACTGTTCAGCTGCACCGTAACGTGGTCGGTGGAGTTTCCGATCAAATCGCCCAATTTATTCTCATAATTGACGGAAAAATAATTGGTCATCCTTTCCGAACCGCCGGAAATCACCAGGTTGTGGGAATGCAAGAGGGAATTCCGGTAAAAATATTTCTCGATATCCCTGCTGTTGTCATACGAGCCCAACTGTTCATAAGCGGCATCACGCCCCGCCTCGTCCAACTGACCGTTTTGATACCGGTATTCGATCAAAGCGGCTTCCGTAAAACTTCCGTAAGAAGTACCTATATTCGCGATATCGGAAGGCCGGTAAAAAAATTGTTCCCGTTCCCAATCGATCCACTGTCTGGAATTCAAACGTCCTAAAGAAGAAACATCGAATTTACTGCCGATTTTCACATTACCGGTATATGAAACGGTCACCGGCTGGTTTTTCTTTCCTTTTTTGGTGGTGATGACAATCACTCCATTGGCAGCCCGTACTCCCCAAATAGAGGCAGCAGCGGCGTCTTTCAATACGGAAATCTGTTCGATATCGTTAGGATTGATGTTCACCGTCCTGTATTCCATCGGGAAACCGTCGACAACGACCAACGGTTTTGTCTCTGCATAAATGGTGGCCTGCCCACGGATAAGCATATCTCCGTTCCCGTCGACAGCCAGCCCCGGAACAACACCTTCCAACTTATCCGCCACATCATTGGACACAACCATCTCGAGGTCTTTGTTCCTGACCACCTCGAACGAACCGGTAGCCCGTCCCCGTTCAATCGTTTGGTAACCGGTCACCACCACTTCATCAAACTGGAGCGCCTCATCTTTCAACGAAACGGTATATTCCGTTTTCCCTTTCACCACTTTCACCTCAACACTCTTCTTTCCGAGAAATTTCACGTCAATCACCGCATTCTCCGGCACAGCGTCCAATACAATCACACCATCAATGTCAGCCGCACCACCTATAGTTGTACCCCGGATTATGGCCGTCGCCCCAATTAACGATTCTCCTGAATCCGCATCCCGAACTGTGATTTTTATTTTCTGCATCGGAATACTTTTCTGTTCTACAACCACTTTTTCCCGTGTAATCACCACATTGTCATCCAAAATCTCATAGGTAAAACCCGTTCCGGCAAACAAGCGGGACAACACATTTTCCAATGTAGCGTTGCTGATATTCAACGTAATGTCCCGCACCTTTTCCACATCTTTGGCATCATAAAAGAAGCCGACATCCACCTGCTTTTCCAGCTGCTTCAAAGCATCTTTCAAAGTACTGTTACGCACGACAAAACTCCCAATTTCCTGCCCGCGAAACGATGCAAATGACGACAAGCCTAAGCTCATCCCCATCATTGCCGCATACAAAAAACAACGCAGGGCCCTTCTTCGGAAATTACTCCACAGCCCTATCCACACCTGTTCTTTCATAACTTCATAAATTATTAGGTTAAAAACTGAATTAAAAATTTCTATTATTTTTTACCAATGGTAACCCGTCCATCCTTGTATTCGATTCTCCCCTCTATACCCCGTTCCATAGTCCGTAAAATAATTTCAAGACCATCCGATTTTTTAAACTTGCCACTGAATAAACGCTGTTTAAATGAGGCATCGGTAAATTCCACTTCGTTGATTTCAAACCATTTCTCCAGTTCTGTCAACACTTCCTCTATCGTCCGGCTGTCAAAATAGTATTCACCTTTCATCCAGGCCATGTAAATATCGGTATTTACTTCCCGAAGTTCCGTCTCTCCCGACTCATCGACAGACAACTGTTGTCCGGGAATCATCCGCACCACATCACCGGCAAAAGTTTCCACCGTCACCCTACCTTGACAAAGAGTTGTCCGGCTCACTTCTTCTGCGTAAGCCGTTACATTAAATGCCGTTCCTGTCACGATAATGGTTTGTTGGGCTGTCATCACCCGAAAGGGATGAAGCGTATCATGTGCCACTTCGAAAAAACCTTCCCCCACCAACTCGACCGTACGGCTATCTGCACCTTTGAATGAGGTCGGAAACTTCAAACTTGACAACGCATTTACCCATACCCGGGTACCATCAGCGAGAACAATCGAATAATTCTCTCCACGAGGCACGGTTAACGTATTATAAACAGGTTCCCTGGATTGCGGTTGTGTTTCCTTCTCTTCTGCACGAACTTTAATCTCTCCTCCGGATACATCCATACTGACCTCCTTCAAACGCTGTGTACTCGTCCAATCATCTAATTGCACCACTTCTCCCGTACTAAGCGTAAGCGTCGCAACCTGTTGTCCCGGCTGTTCTTTGTCAACCGGAAGATTATCCGCTGCCGGACATAAAAACAGAACGATAAGAGCAACCGCTGCAACACTGGCAACGGTAGAAATAAAAGTAATCAAAGGCTTTCTCCTATTACGATGTACCCGACGGAGCGCCCGTTCCACATCCACATTCGCCAAAAAATGCACGGCATCGCGCGCTTTTAAATTATTTTTAATCCTTTCGTAAAGGGAAGCGTTCCTTCCTTCTTCCAGCCAGGTATTCAATTCATGCCGTTCACTGTCGGAAAGGGTGGAATAAATTGATTTTAATATGAGGTATTTAATATCCATTTGTACGATCTTTTGATATAAAGACGTACAAACCCTCCGATTTGGTTAAAAAAAAGATCAGTTTTATAAAAAAATATACAACAGTAAAGTTTTATCGAATTTTCCACGAAGTATCCCTACCCCTCTTTTGACATGGCTCCGCACTGTTTCATACTGAATGCCAAGCTTTTCAGCAATTTCACAATCATCTAATCCTTCCATTTTCAAACGCAATACATCTGCACATTTCCTGGGCAAATGATCAATGGCTTCATTCAGCCGGGCATATAACTCCACTTCAAAAATGACCTCTTCAACCGAGTCTTCCGAAACAAAATCCCTCAACTCCTCCTGCTGAAACCTTTTTTTGCGGCGCAATACATCAATCACCCTATTGTGCAACAGGGTGAACATATAGCTTTTCTCAAATTTCACTTCGGCTAATTTTGCCCGCTTATTATACAACGTACAAAACAAATCTGAAACCAAATCCTCACTTTCAGACTTGTTTTTCAGTATATTATCGGTGTACAACACCATCGACGCATAATACTTGCGAAACAACAAATCGTAAGCAGCTGTATCTCCAGCAGCTATCCGGGCCAACAGGTTCTGAAAGGCATTGTTGTTTTCAAGTATTGCATCCATTCGATAAAATCCTCCTTAAATAAGCGATAAAAATAAATATATAATTTCAAAAATACAAAGGGGCGCATCCTGTTTCCCGAAAATCAAACCTGTTTTTCTGACTAAAGTCGGGAGAATCCCATTTTTCCGGTTTCGGAAGCCATTTTTCCGGTTTCAGTAAATTAAATCCCTAACGGCTTGTTTCCAGCTACTATTTTTGCCTCAAATCAAAAATAGTAACTCATGAAAATAATACCAACACTTCTGTTTCTCCTCCTTCTGCTCAGCTTCCTCAGCGGATGCCAGCAGAAAGATAAAGCAGCCCGTCAACCGGAAATGACTGTCCGGGTGGCCCAAGCCGTTCTGTTAAAGGAACAAACTCCCAAAGAATTTTCTTTTATTGCGAAACCTTTCCGCACTTCAGAGTTATCTTTCCGGGTAGGCGGACCTATTTCCAATTTCGAAGTCTATGCCGGGAATTATTATCGTAAAGGCGAGGTAATCGCAACAATCGACGACCGCGATTTTCTGATCCGTAAAGAACAGACACAGGCCGTTTACGACCAGGCAAAAGCTGAATTCGAACGCATCGGTGCATTATATGAAAAAAACAATATATCGGCCAGTACATATGAGAAAACCAAGGCTGAATATACCTCCGCCAAGACCGCTTTTCAGACAGCAGCCAACGAATTGAACGACACCCGGCTGGTTGCACCGTTCGACGGATATGTCGGGGAAGTGTTTATCGAGAAATACCAAGAGGTGAAAGCCACCCAACCGATCATTTCTTTTATCGATCTCGATCAACTGAAAATAGAAACTTACGTTACCCAGGATATCGCCCTCCAGGCAGAACAGCTCCAACAAGCCGAACTCCGTTTCGATGCGGTCGCCGACCGGACTTATCCGGCCACGATCCTGGAAATCTCCAAAAGTACTACCCCTAACAATCTCTCTTATCTGCTGACTGCCCGGCTTCCGAATCCCGACAGGCAATTACCGGCCGGAATGTCCGGTAAATTATATATGCCTTTCCCGGACTCTTCTTCCCGTCAGGCGATAATAAGTATTCCGCAACAGGCACTTTGTCATCGTCCTGCCGAAGGTGATTATGTCTGGATTGTAAATCCTCAGAATCATCAGGTTGCTAAGCGGAAGATCATTCCGGACAAATTGCTGGACAACGGTTACCTGGCGGTAAAAGAGGGACTGCAAGCCGACGAATTGGTAGCGGTCAGTGGGTTACGTTTCCTTTCAGAAGGCATGCCGGTCCATATCTCACAGCAGCTTTAAAAGTTCTTTTTTAAAAACATTCCTATGAAACTCATTAAATATTTTTTACAGAAACGTTCTGTCACCCTTTTACTGCTACTTCTGATATTTTTCGGCGGCCTGTTCGCCTATGCTAAAATGGGTAAACTCGAGGATGCCCCTTTCACTATCAAACAAGCCCTGGTACTGACCCCTTATTCCGGAGCCTCTCCCTCGGAAGTACAATCGCAGGTCACCGATGTCCTCGAAGAAGCAATTCAATCCCTGGGTGAACTCTATTATCTGAAAACAGAAAACCGCGCCGGATTATCCAAAATCACCGTTTACGTAAAAAAAGAAATCCGGGCAGATGAAATGCAACAGCTTTGGGATAAACTACGCCGTAAAGTCGGGGACGTACAAAGTAAACTACCGGCCGGAGCAGGCCCCTCGGTAGTCAATGACGATTTCGGGGATGTGTTAGGGGTATTTTATGGTCTTACCGGCGAAGGACATACCTACCGGGAACTTGAAGAACAGGCCAAACAAATTAAAAATGAACTGCTGAAGACCAAAGATGTAGCCAAAATAGAAATTTACGGAGTGCAGACACCGACTATCGATATTCACATCAGCCCATCGATCATGGCCCGGAGCGGAATTACCCCGGCCGACATCGCCCGTGCTTTCGAAGCCCAGAATAAGGTCGTCGATGCTGGAGGGATCGAAGCCGGACTCAACCGCATCCGCATCGAATCGACCGGAAACTTCTACTCCCTGGACGACATCCGTAATCTCACCATTGTATCATGCACAGGCGAACACTTCCGGCTTTCGGATGTTGCAGAAATCAAAGAAAGCTATCAGACCCCTCCTGCCAACCTGATGCGTATCGACGGTAAACCGGCCGTCGGCATCGCTATTTCGACAATCCCCACAGGAAATGTCGTCAATATGGCCGAACTTATCAAAGAGCAAACCGATCATTTCACAAACACACTACCGGAAGGTTTTTCCCTGACCTGTATCTATGATCAGGGGTATGAATCGGCTGTAGCCAACCAGGGTTTCATCATCAACCTGATTGTCTCGGTTCTCACAGTTGTCGCCATCCTGCTGTTTTTCATCGGTTTCAAAAACGGTCTTTTAATCGGTAGCGGACTTATTTTCTCGATCTTTGCCACACTGATCGTTATGTTTGCCAACGGTATCGCCCTGCAACGGATGTCGCTGGCCGCAATTATTATCGCCATGGGAATGCTGGTAGACAATGCCATTGTCGTTTCCGACTCTGCTCTGGTCAATATGCAAAGAGGTATGCGTAAAAGGGTAGCGATCCTGAGGGCCTGTTCTTCGACGGCCCTGCCGCTTTTAGCCGCTACGGTGATCGCCATCCTGACCTTTATGCCGATTTATTACTCCCCGCACATCACCGGTGAACTCCTGTCTTCCCTGGTGATCGTCATCGGAGTGTCCCTGATGTTCAGCTGGGTATTCGCCCTCACCCAAACCCCGTTTTTCATTCAGGAATTCGTACGTCGTCCCCGGCCGGAAGAATTAAAAGCCGAACTTTTCGGTGGCAAATTATATGAATGCTTCAGAAGCACCCTCCGCTTCGTTATCCGCCATAAGTTCGTAACCATCTGTATGCTGGTACTTCTTCTCATCTTATCGGCCTGGAGTTTTAAATTTATTCCTAAGGTATTCGTACCTTCGCTCGATAAACAATATTTCACCATCGACATGTGGTTACCGGAAGGTACCCGGATTGAAGAAACCGACAAACTGGCTGTTCATATGGCCGATTACATCCGACAATATCCTCAGACAGAGGTCGTTTCTGCTTACATCGGACGCACCCCGCCCCGCTATTATCTGTCGAACGTTGCTTTCGGTCCTCAGGCCAACTATGCCCAACTACTCGTAAAATGTAAAACTTCACGGCAATCCAGAGAACTCCATCGTATCTTACAAGACTCTATTCCTGAAAAATATCCGGAACCTTTTATTAAAGTCAATAAATTCGAATTAAGTCCCTTAACCGAAGCGGTGATCGAAGCCCGCTTTCTGGGACCGGATGCTGCCGTATTGGATTCACTGACTAATGTCGCCATAGAAATCATGCGTAAAAACCCCAAAGTCGCCCATGCCCGAAACGAATGGGGGAATATGTCCATGCTCATCCGCCCGGTCTACGATCCGGTGAAAGCAGGCGTTCTCGGTATTACCAAAACCGATATGATGAAATCGGTCAAATCGATTAATGACGGTCTACCGGTCGGGATCTACCGGGATAATGAAAAGAAAGTTCCGGTACTGTTGAAATCTGAAGCTACCCAAATTACGACAGCAGAGGCGTTAGGCGATTTTGCCATCTGGAACGGCACTCAATCCGCCCCACTCTCGCAGGTAACGAAAAAGATCGAAACCGATTGGGAATTTCCGGTAATAAAAACTTACAACCGTCAATTATCTATGGCAGCGATGTGTGGAGTAAAACCCGGAACCACCATGGCAGAAGTACATGGCGAAATCCGTCAAGAGATCGAAAATATACAACTACCGGCCGGCTATTCCTTTTTCTGGGATTCGCAGTTCAAAGACCAAGGCGAAGCTATACAAGCGATCGTTAAATTCTTCCCGCTGGCCTTTTTGTTGCTGATCGTAATTCTGGTGGCCTTATTCGGGAATTTCCGCGAACCGGTAATCATCTTGTGTATCCTGCCCTTATCCCTGATCGGAGTGGCGATCGGTATGTTACTGACCGGTTTTGAATTCGGCTTCTTCCCGATCGCAGGCTGGCTCGGCTTACTCGGTATGATTATCAAAAATGTCATTGTGCTCATCGACGAAATCAACGTACAACACCGTCAAGGTATCGACCTTTACACTTCCATCATCGAAGCGACGGTATCCCGAACCCGACCGGTACTGATGGCAGCCACAACGACCATTTTCGGCATGGTCCCCCTATTATTCGATATCGCCTTCCGCGGTATGGCGGCCACCATTATTTTCGGACTGACTTTCGCCACCTTATTGACCTTATTCGTCACTCCGGTCCTGTATGTCCTGTTTTACAAAGTAAAAGAAAAACGAGTATGAAAAAAATAATCCTTCTTCTCTTGTCGTTATGTTGCATCTGTTCTGTTTTTGCACAAACCGATTCTCTGCTGAAAAAATACAGAAATATGGCACTTGAATACAACCATGATCTGAAAGCAGCAGAAAAGAACATCCGCGCCAGCATAGAATTGGAAAAAAATGCCCGGGCAGATCAATTGCCGAAAATCGGGGCAAATGCCAATTTTCAGTATACCGGTAATCCGGCCGAGTTATCGCTGTCCCTGCCTTCGGCAGGCAAAACAGTCACTTTTCAGGGCAACGACATGCAATACGGAGCTTCAGTTTCCCTGATGCAGCCGGTCTATACCGGTAAACGTATTCTGGAAACCATCCGTCTGGCCGAACATCAGCAATCCCTGGCCAACAATCAGGCCGAGGTTATCCGCACCGCTATTTGTTATCAGACGGATCTGCAATACTGGAATACGGTCGCCCGCCATGAAATCGTCCAGGTATCCGAAGATTTCCAAAACTCCATGGCCGTTCTTGTACGTACCATACAGGAACGCGTTGAAGCAGGACTCGTAGATCCCCAGGATTTGCTGATGGCCGAAGTGAAACTTAATGAAGCGAAATACCGGCTGTTACAAGCACAAAGTAATTTCGAAACCGGACGGATGGCCTTCAATTCACTGATCGGCATCCCCCTTCAAACCGCGACAGAAATAGAGGCGACTCTTCCGATAGTCAACCCGCCCGACTCTTTATTACACCAAGATCGAGTCAATCGCCCGGAAATCGAAATGGCACAAGATCGGATTAAAATTGCGGAAAGTAACCTCACCTTAAACGACTCCCAATACAAACCCCAACTGTCCATCGGAATCGACGGAAGCTATTCCTCACCGGGTTACAACTTCAAGCGGGACCCGGACCTGAATTATGCAGCCTATGCCAAACTATCCATACCCCTGTTCGAATGGGGCAAAAGGCGCAGCGACAAACGAATGGCCCGGGAACAGATCGGCATGGCCATCGATAACCTGAATAAAATAACGGACCAGACCACCCTGGAAATCCAGACAGCACAGGTAGCCCTTCAACAAGCCCTCGGGCAGGTGAATCTCTGTACCGCTTCCCTGGACAAGGCCTATGAAAATGAACAAAAAGCACTCGAAAAATACAATGAAGGCGAAATCTCTATACTGGAAATCATTGATGCACAAACCTATTATCAGACAGCACAACTCAATTACATACAGGCTAAAACCTCTGCCCAATACCGCTATTCCGATTTGCTGAGAGCATTACAGGCATATGAAACGGAATAGAGTCACAGAGGGGGGGATAGGGGATCAAAAAAACTTAGCCGATCTGTCCCCAGGAAAAGACCGGGAAAATCAGTCGGTTTTCAACCGATTTATTTAACTTTGTATAAGAAATCTATCATAGCACCATGAATTTCAAAACAATTCTTCTTTATAGCGGTTTGTTTTCAGGATTAGGAATTTTTTCTTTTTTCCTGCTTGTAAATTATACCGGTCTACCTGACAGAATTGCCGAAGCGCTCTATTCTACGGGAGCTTGCCTGTTCTTCATCGCTATTTTCAACGTCCTCGGCTATTTTACCCTCAGAGTCAGCTCGTGGCTCAATATTCAATATGCGCTGAATGTAAAAAGCCGGACAAAGATTATCTTTATCTACGCCCTGGTCATGCTGGCCTTTTTATTACTGAACTACGGTCTACTGGTCACGGCCAAATTACTGATCGGTACCACCCATCCCTTCACTTTCCCCAATGGGGGATTACGGATCCTGATTGTAGTCTGGCTGGTGGAACTGGCTATCCTGGGGTTGTTATTGGCTAACCGGTCGATGCAGGCTACATTAAGGTTACAACAGCAGGCAGCCGATCTGCAAAAAGAAAACAACACCGCTCGGTATACCACCCTGCAAAACCAACTTAATCCTCATTTTCTGTTCAATAGCCTCAACACATTGATTGCCGAAATCGAATACGATCCTGCCAATGCCGTCCATTTTACCAAAAATCTCTCTAATGTTTATCGTTATGTATTGCAATGTCAGGAAAAACCATTGATCACCCTGGGAGAGGAACTGGAATTTATGAAAGCCTATCTTTTCCTGCACAAAGTACGCCTGGGCGACTGTATTCATTGTGATACGGATATCCCGCAGGACGAGCTGGACCGTTTATTGCCCCCTCTCACCCTGCAACTCCTGATCGAAAATGTCATCAAACACAATTCCATTACGCCGGGGAAGCCCATGTCCATCCGGATCGGTCTGGAAGGAGATTATCTGGTGGTCAGCAATCCGATACATCCCAGAAAGAGCACAACTTCCGAAGGTGTAGGCCTCCGGAATTTAGCCAACCGATGTAAACTGCTCACCGGAAAAGAGATCGGTATATCTGAAAAGTACGGCGTATTCACTGTAAAAATCCCTTTGAGCTATGAATAATTTGAAAGTTGCGATAATCGAAGATGAAGTCCCTGCGGCCCGTTTGCTGCATTCTATGCTGAAACGCCTGCGTCCCCAATGGGAAATTGTGGTATTACCCGGAAATATCGAAGAAGCGGTGGCCTGGTTCGATGCAAATCCACATCCGGAACTTTTATTCTTAGACATTCACTTATCGGACGGGAACTCCTTTGATTTTCTGTCCCTGTCCCATCCTTCATCGATCGTTATTTTTACGACGGCTTACGATCAGTATGCTATCCGGGCTTTCAGTGTCAACAGTATCGATTATCTGCTCAAACCGATAGACGAAAAACGCTTACTGGAAGCGATCCTAAAATACGAATCGATTATCGGTAAGCAACAGTCCAGACCGGAAAACAACCTACAGCTGATTCTGGAAAGCCTGCAACACCCGGAGAAACGTTACCGAAGCCGTTTCCTCATCCCCGGAAATGAAAAATCATACACCCTCGATGTAGCAGATATCGCCTATTTTTATTCCGAAAATAAAATAACCTTTGCAGTCACTTTTACAGGCCAGGAGCATCTGATCGATCTCTCCCTCAACAAACTCTCCGAACAACTCGATCCGGACCGTTTTTTCCGGGCCAACCGGCAAATCCTACTCAGCATCCAGGCCATCACCCACATCGAACCTTATTTCAACGGAAAAATCGTCGTTTTTGTCAAACCGCCCCACAATTCACAAATCACCATCAGCGAAGAAAAGATCTCCCAATTCAAACAATGGTTGAATTATTGATCTTTCGGGGTATCCTCCTCCCGGAGTGAGAACCGATGAAACCGAAACGGGACGAAAGGTCCGTCCCGGAATCCCCTATCCATTAATTTATCTTCTTCAGTTGGTAAAAAAATACAATCTGATTCGAATTTTCGGAGACATCTTTATATAAATCATCTAACAGCCTCATTACTTTTAGATTATCCTGCGCCAAAATATAGAGCATATTCTTTTGATCTAAAACAATACTGCTACTAACAGGTTGTATCAGTTCATTTTCCCAACCTGCAATAGGATAAGAGAAAAAAGTAAGTAATGGATTCGCAGGATGTATTTTTTGTGTATATCCTGATATCAATCTACCGTCCGTAGAGATAAAAACGTTATAAAGCCCCTTGGGAGTCTTCATTTTCAAGTATGAATAATCAGCCAAAATGACCCATCCTCCATCAAGATAGGAGTGGGTTTGTTGCAGGATCTCAAATTTTTCGTCTGTAATTGTTTTTAAAGTTTTTGAATCGATAGAATCTTTCAGTCTTACATGAATATACTCTTTCAGGTAACAACTATCTAACTTGTAAATTGAATTCGCATAACGGGGAGAGATATAAATATGCCCATTATATTTATTCATGGTATTCGATAACGTGTAGGAAAATTTTTTAGGAATATCCCTCGAATCAAAATAGGTATATTCTTTCTCATCGAGTGTATCCAGCAGTATATATTTTTTATGTTTGACAGAAGGGTTATAAGAACTTTCGATTTTATATCCGATAAACTGTCGGTTACATTTAAATTCCGTAGCTAAAAAATCTACTTTCCGTGTACGCAAATACTCCCCATCAAAACTATAATATTGAATTTTTCTTCCGTTCAAATCGAATAGCAATACCTGTTTGTTATCAAAATCCACATCAAAATCATAGATCTCTATGTATTCTTCAGGTCCGCGTCCCTGTTTTCCGAATTTAGTAATAAACTTTCCCGAACGGGAAAAACGATATAAAGCATTACAGGTATAGCGATCAAAAATAAACAACGAACTGGAATCCACCATCATTTTATCGATATTTCCCAACAAACTCTCCGGGCTTGTTTCCAATTTACAATAAGAGATATTTTCGATAAAATCTTGCAAATCGAATTCTTTTTCATACCGATCCAGTGTGATGACCGGATGAATTGTATCTATAACATATTTTCCTTTAGAAAATTCCGATGTGCAGGAAAATAGAGAAAGACACACGATGATCAAGTTAAAATATTTCATAAAGGCGATCTTATGATAAATTGCAAAGGAGGAGATTGCCTGCTTCAACCAGACAACCTCATCACTAAAATTTTTTTGTCAATCCCTGAATCAAGTAAAACATACTTATAACAAAGCTCGTAAGGAATAAAAAATTCCAGTTCAACATTAATCATTATCAAAGACAGTTTAACAACCAATAAGAGTGATTGCAAAAAAAACAATTTTCGAATTCACCAAAATCTGGCTTCCCCCTTTTCCCAGGTAAATATCCTTTCCTCTATTCCGGTAGTTTTATTCCGCAACCAATATAACGTTCCGGCCGGCACACGATGAAAGACCAGCGTATGATCGCTTGCAGTCTGTTTACCGGCAGAAATCCAACCTTCGGGAAACCGGTAATAGAATAATTCGTATCGATCTCCGGGGAAAATTCCATTCGCATCGTTCCTGGGCAGATAAAAGATTTCTGAAACAGCCTGCGGAACTCCGAAATCTATACCGATCCATTGATCGATATAAGTATAAGTCAGCGGATCGTTATCGAAAAGTTTTTCTCCCCGGACAACATCCGGGCCGATAAGCCGGCCGGTCAATACCCTTCCTTCTGCATCACGAAATACTAATTCGGCCAGCTGACAATTCCGTATGGAAGGAACAAACCTCCAATATCTTTCAGGCATCGTATTTTTGATCTTTATATGGGAATAGTGATTCCCCGGTTGCTGTTCAATAATCCCGACCGTATCGGAAGTGGTAAAATCAATCGTATCCGAACACTCGAATCTGGCCCCCAGCAAACCGTTCGTCCAGGAATCGGATTGACTCCGGGAAGTATATTTACGTTTCAAAGTCATGGTTTGCACGGAATCTTTTATTATTTCCAGATCATGGACCGAACCATCCTGATAAAGTACAAAAGGAGGAGCAAGAGGTAACATTTCCTCTTCCTGGGAGTAACCCACCGGTAGATAAACCACTTGTTTTCCCATATTTTGAAATACTACTCTTTTCCCCCGGACTGTTGTCCAAGCCACGGGGAGCCATTTCAGATCATTAAATATTGCCAGATAGGCATAACGGCCCGAAGGACGTTTCGGGAGTTCCAAGTCGACCTCACTGGTTTGCAAGTAAAGGTCAGTGACATCTTTATTAAAAGGTTCCAGAAAAAAAGGAGGAATATATTCTTTCGAAGTGTAATCCGGGATGGCCTGATGGGCGAAGGTACGGCGATAAACTTTAGCCGCTGTATTCAATTTTAATTGTATACAATCGGCGTTATTTATCCGGTTGTCGATAGGCATCATCCAATAATGCCGCCCATTGTGGTTGGCAAAACCGGGTGTAAAGTCGATAGCTGCGGGAATACCGATAATCCGCATAGCAAAAAGTTCTGTCATACTGGTGGTGACACAATCATAAGAATAATCCCTAAACGCAGAGTCAATGACCGGACGTGCCAGATTATTATTGAACGAGAAAAAGAAACCGGCCAATTTCTGCATATTCCACCAACTGTTATCATACCATTCCAGGCATTCATCGAGCCGTTTACGAAATATACCGACCGAATCCCGCCAGTAATCCAAAGGTTCGTTCTCGACCCGATAGGGCAATAAATAATCACGGAAAGTTTCGTAATCTATTTCTTTGAGCCAAGGTCTATCCTTCCATTGGGCAAACGCCTGATCTATCCGTGATATCAGATAATCAGCACGGATAGATTTAACGTCCTCACAAACCTGCATCCGTTTCCTGTAGTTCGGATAATGATAAGGGACGGTCTGCATCATCTTTTTCACATGGTAATGCACTCCCGGTGTCGTATCCAATTTCGCCCAATAGTCCTCTAATACCTGCCCTTCCATAGCATAATGCCCCGGCATATTTTCTATCAAAAATACGGCAGCTCTCAATTTCAGACTATCCTCCGGGTTCCGGGCGTAATGGGCGATTACTTTTTCCAATTCCGGCCGATTAGCTCCACTATAAGCCAATACCTCTTCCAATAACACCGGATTTTTCCGGCAACCGGAAAACAAATACACCAGAATTAAAAGAAATAAAAACTGTTTTCTCATCGTTTCAATTATTAATGAAATCTGATCTTTCGATTCTCTACCGTAAACATCGTACTATATTCATCATTATCCAGATTGAGCAATTGATAAAGACACCCGGCCGGAATACCGGAAAACCGGACTTCCTCCCTACAAGCAGTTTGTACACCTGCCGATTTCCAGCATCTATCGTAAAAATAAAACAGTTCATACCGGTGTCCCCGACGCACCTGATAGCCGTCACCTGGAAGTAAGTACCGGATCTCTGCGATTTTGACCCGTTTGCCGAAATCTATCCCGATCCAGCCTTTATAAGATTTGTAAGTATCCGGATTATTATCCGTTACAACCTGGACCTCCTGAATGTCGGGACCAAAAAATCTACCCTTCAACACTTGCCCCCGTTCGTCGAGGAATTGTAATTCGGCTAAATGAAAGGTGAATTTTTCTTTTCCACTATGGCGCCAAAAACGTTTCTCCTGCAGTGTATCGAAACGGATATGTCCCCATTTATAATGAGGATGACAAGGTATAGGATAATTTTTTTTATTGTTTTCAAACTTGCTATCGTCAGCACTTTCAAAATGGGAACCCGGGAAATAATGATTCAGCCTGTCGCTATTGTCATAATAAGGACGTATCCGGGAAATAACCAAGGTATCCAGTGTTTTATCCGGCATGAAATGCTGCATATCGCCATTACTGTATAAAATAAACGGAGGGGCCCAGGGAGCCGATACCGAATCCTGATAATATACGGGCAAATAAACCGTATTTGTCCCCAAACGGGTAAAACAGCATTGTCCTTGCACGACCTTGCTCCAACTAACCGGCACCCATTCACGGTCGGTATACATGGCCAGATATACGTGTTTCGCAGTCATTCCGGCAGGAACAGACAAAGTAACTTGCTGCGTATGCAAATATTGGTCAGTAACATCCTTTTGAAAAGCATTTCTAAAAAAAGAGGGAATGTACTCTCCATCTTGTGACTGGGGAATGGGCTGTCGGGAAAAAGTTTTCCGGTACACTTTTCCAATCCGGCCCGTCTGCATATACCCCGGAGCTTGTGGCTGTAAACGATCGTCCGGGATATAAATCCAGGCTGATTTTAAATTCTCCCGCTCGGTAACAGGTAGAAAATCGATCGTAGCCGGAATACCTAAAAACCTTAATTTATATACTTCAGGTACTAATTCCCCTGGGAATTTTGCTTCTCCTGCCGAGAATGCCTTCAACAGGAAATGCCCCAACTGATAAGGAGAGTTCCGACAATCATCATAATGACGGACAAGATAATCGAACTTAGTGCGATAAAGCGTATCAGGTCCGGGAAATCGGAAGGGATCTTCATCTCCCACCCGATAGGGAAGTAAATACTCGGAAAAAGTTTCGAAAGTCATTCCCTTCAGCCAGGAACAAGTCCTGTATTGACCGACTTTGGATTCAATATGGCGAATCAGAAAGGCCGGCGGTATTGTTTCACTAACTGTTTGCCCGGCACTATTACAAGTGTAACTATTAATCTGGCTCAACAAAAAGTAAGCAGCTTTTTGTTTTACAGAATCCGCCTCGTCCCAAGTAAAGTGACGGCCAATCGATGACCCGTATTCCGGGCAAATACTTCCTTCCGGTATTTCTCCCTTCTTACAGGTACACCCTAAAAAACAAAAAATTACAATACAATACAGATATTTCATACCTTTTATCACACAATTTTGATTTCTATCCTCTGAAAAATACCACCATTAAAAATTACAGATTTTATGGCCCAGGTTATACCTTGCATTTAAAAAGACAGCTTATATGATCAAACGAGTGGCTACTCCGATGAAAAAGCGGACTCTGTATTATGGAAACTTCCAAAATTCCGAAAACGACAGTTGCCAGGTACCCTGATTTTTAGAAAGATACATTATAAAAACAAAAAAAAATCAGGATTTACACTTTTTTTTGGTAAAACTATCTTCCTAATACCTTTCTTTTGATTTTCCTAAAAAGTTGTATATTTTTGTAACGATAAGCAATGTTGAGAAAACGATAATGTTCAACTTACAACAGGCCATATTGAAGCATTGGCAGAACAAGAAGGGGGATTGGATTGCAGCTACAATCGTCATCCATCAAAATGTGAAATTTATGTTGGCACCAAAGGTAAAATCAAATTATTGGGAGGCACTATAATCAGTGCAGGAGCAGATGACTATGTAAGATTCAATATTTACGAATTAAAAGTAAACGCATGAAAGTACTATATCTCTTCAATTTCATCATATTAATTCTTTCAGGTTCTTGTACACCAAAAGAAGCAATAATAGAAGCGAATAAAAAATTTGTAATAGACATTAATCAGCAGGATAAAATCACAATTTTTTTTAATGCTTATCACACTATTGCTTTGGAAACCACTCCAAACAATTTGATAGGAGGAATTGATAAGATAGTTCTTCAAAACGAACATATATATATTCTCGATAAAAAACAAGCCACCATTTTTATTTTTACCCATAACGGGAAATACCAAAATAAAATAGCCAACCAAGGAAGAGCTCCGGGAGAGTACCTTTCCATTTCCGATTTTGAGGTCTATGATTCTCATGTGTATTGCCTTTCACGAACAAATCAGAAAATTTTCAAATATGATACCAACGGTGTTTTTCAAAATACTATACAAGTGAATGATTGGTATGATTGTTTTCATATTCAGAACGATAGTACCATCTATTTATTTTCTGATTATTCAAATAATCAATTATACAATTATGTCGTGTACAATCCTATAACAAAAGAAATTATCAATCGATTAGACAAGTTTAAAAAAAATCAAGGGTTCAGTTTTGAATATTCCCCCTTTCATTGTCTCGATAGTAATTTATTGGTCAGTGAACAATACGAACATACAATCTTTTCATTAACTTCCCAAGAAAAGAAACCTTTATACTCTTTTATATTCAATACCAGTGATCAAATTCCCCCGTTCATATATACTGACAGAGAAAAAACATATCATTTCCTACAAGGGAAAGAGACTCTGAGAAGAATAAAAGGATTATATATTTCGCAAGGGACATTGAATATTGTATATTCTATTTTTTACAAAAATACCGGGATAAAAGACTTTATTTCAAAAATCGATACAGCAACAAAAGAAGTGAAAACGATAAAACTGGGTGATGATTTTTTTCCAGAATACCCTTTTTTATATAGCGCATTTTGCGTATATCAAGATCAAATAATTTCATATATTCCAGCCCTATTAGCATTGAATGTCGACAAACAATATGGATTAAACCGATTCACTTCAATCTCTTTAAAAGAAACGGATAATCCTGTCCTCATTTTCCACCATCTAAAATAAACTTAAGCAATTTCTCCCCAATAGCATAAAATATATCATAACAAATTTCTGTTAGCTTGTTTATCAATAAGCATGGGATGTACTTCCCCTAAAAAGAAATCAAACAGGTTGTCAAACATTGGATGGGAAAAGAGATTGTTTTTCCAGACAATTTAACCATGAAAATATATGGAAAAGATACTATAGATTATTCATTACTAAACCATAAGTATAAAATACTCTATTATGTGGATACAAATGGTTGCCATAAGTGCCAATTGAAATTCTATGAATGGCAAAGATGGCAAAAGAGTTATCCGCCGTTAAAGAGATAGCAGCACGACAGGTACAGGTTTTATTTTACATACTTCAAATATGAAAGGGAAATCAGGGGGATGATTTATACCACTAACCGGATCGAAATTATAAAAGGGTTATTAATATGAGAGGCGCTATGCCGAATCAACAGGCGGTCATACTACTTATGGGAACGGTGGCACAGAATGTAGATATTTATAAATATCGAAAAACACAGGTTTTCCGATTGATCCCTCATCCACACTATCGGCTCGAACCCGATAAAATAAAAAGACCGGAAAAAAATCCGATCTTTTTATAACTTTCATTAATTTGGCGGAGAGAGGGGGATTCGAACCCCCGGTACAGTAACCCGTACGACAGTTTAGCAAACTGTTGGTTTCAGCCACTCACCCATCTCTCCTCGATGTTCTGCGCTGAATTGCGATCACAAAAGTAGTGCTTTTTGACAAACCTGCAAACTTTTACTCTATTTTTTTAGGTTTATTTCTGAGAGCAGGATTCGCGGCGGAGTTTATCGAACAACTGTCGATGAAATTTTCGCTCAGCATCACTGAGTTTCCATATTTTCGAAGCAGGAACGACTTGTATCATTTTTTGATAATATTCTTTCTTCACTTCATGGAGCCGGGCTTCATAGCCCAACATTTTCCCGATCGCTTCTTTATAATCGGCTTCTTTCAGTCCTTTCGCATTTCTCACTTCATGAAAACTTTTCCGCATATCGGCTTCTATTTCCCGGTTTTTCTTCTGCATCTCATTGTACAAAGGCCAGAAAACAGCTGCTTCAGCAGGGGAAAGGTCCAATTCCTGTGTAAAGAAAGCGACTTTCTGCGCATCGAATTCTTTCCGTTTCTCGTCGGTCAATTTGTCCTGAGCCCATACGCCCACCCCACTCCACAACAGCAACACAATCAAAATTATATTCTTCATATTCTTATTTACTTAATAAATTCCAGCCAGAATCATCTCATAATTATCTACTTCAGAAGCCAGGTATTCGATGATTTCTTCATTTGTCGGATTAAACTGGCTGTCGAAAATATCCTCTGCTTCCATTTCCTGTACAATAGCATTTTCCCCCTCGATATCCGGCAAGTCAGTATTCTTCGCTCCGGGAAATAGAATCTGAACCACCATTAAAGCAAGAAAGAAAATAGCCACTAAGCCCATATAAGGCTTCAACCCGCGAAGAGAAGAACTTTTTTTCACTTCTTTCTGTTTTTCTATCCGACCGGTAATTCGGCCGGTCAATTCGTCAAAATACCCCTCAGGTACAGTGAACGGATTTTTCTTTTTATATTTATCGTCAAAATTTTCCATGGCTTAATCAATTTAAGGTATCCACTATTTTGAGATTTTCTTCTATTTTTTTTACGGCATTGTGATAAGTCGCTTTCAGGGTCCCGACAGCCACTCCCAGCACATCTGCCATATCCTCGTAAGGCATGTCGTCAAAATACTTCATATTGAAGATCAAACGTTGGCGTTCGGATAAAGTCAGAATAGCCCGTTGCAGTTCTTTTTGTATTTTATCTCCGCTAAAGTAAGTATCGCTTTCTAAAGTATTTTCCAGATATACAGAAATCTCATCGCTATTCCCGTACACTTTCCGGCTCTTCTCGTTCAGAAAATTCAGCGATTCGTTGGTTGCAATCCGGTACATCCAGGTATATAGTTTCGAATCGTTGCGAAACTCTTGCAATCCTTGCCAAATCTTCACAAACACATTCTGCAATAAATCGTCCGTATCGTCATGGTTGATCACAATCTTCCGTATATGCCAATACAAACGCTCTTTATATTTATTTACCAGCAACCGGAAAGCTTCCTGTTCTCTCTTCCTTTCGTGAAACAACCGGATGATCTCGTCATCTTCTATGAATTCCATGGGTTCGATTTTTTCCAGCATTTAACATTTAGACAAATCTGCCAGACAAAGGTTTATTTCCAGAGTTGTGAAAAAGAACGAACATGCCTGAAATAAAAAGCAAAAATAACAGATCCCGGATAAATACAAGGATCCTGCTTCGGGATAATAGTGGCAGAAATATACCCTTTTTTCATTTTTCCGAATTCCCGGTAAGCCCGGCCCACCGATCGTGCATTGGCCCACTCCCCTTTCACCAGAAACATCACCCAGGCCATAAAATCCAGGACACGCCGTTTCCGGCTTTTGCTTTTCCACTCCCGCGGGCTCAGGTTTTTATAGAGCATCAGCAGATTATTACGGTAATTCAGGAATAGCTTCCGGGGATGATTCATGGGCAAAGAACCTCCTCCCAAGTGATAAACGACTGAAGCCGGCTGTACCTTCAATGCATAACCGCGATTCCGTATCCGCCAGCACAAATCGATTTCTTCCATGTGAGCGAAAAAACGCTCATCCAGACCTCCGGCCTGCAGATAGCTTTCCCGGCGGATACACAAGGCAGCTCCACTACACCAGAACACTTCGCGAACCTCATCATATTGGCCCCGGTCCTCTTCGGTCACGTTCAAAATCCGTCCCCTGCAAAACGGAAAACCCAGGGAATCGATAAACCCTCCGCAAGCCCCCGCATACTCGAAATGATTCCGGTTCGTATAAGCCAAAATTTTAGGTTGCACTGCTGCAATCCCCGGTTCTTCGTCCAGGAGAGCGACCAAAGGTTCCAGCCATCCGGGAGCGACCTCCACATCACTATTCAGCAATACAACGATCTCCTCCGGTACCAAACCGACAGCCCGGTTGTATCCACCTGCAAATCCATGATTTTGCGAAAACCGGATCAATTCCACTTCCGGAAACTCTTGTTCCAGTATCCGGACCGAATCGTCTTCGGAAGCATTATCGGCCACGACAATCCGGCCCAAACCGGGATCGGTGTATTTAACCACCGAAGGCAAAAACTCACGGAGTAATTTTTCCCCGTTCCAATTCAATATGATCACCGCAACCCGAGCCATTTCTTTATTTTTCACTTCCATCCGTATTCCGTGTATGTTTCCACCGTTTATGCGACCAAAGCCATAATTCAGGAACCTCGCGGATATACCGCTCTAAAAGACGTGTATGTATCCGGGTCAATTCCCCGGGTTCCAATTGTCCGGGATCACTACATACATCGACAAAATCCACCTCATAATACCCTCTCCTCACCTTCCGCATCTTCAGGGATATTACCGGCAAACCGAATTTCCGGGCAATCTTCTCGGTTCCTACTAATATAGGCGTATCCTGATTTAAAAATTCCATCCAAAAATTCAGGTTAGCCCTATTCGGTGTCTGATCACCGATAAATCCGGCCAGGAATAAGCGTCCGTTTCTTTTGTTTTCGACAATCCGGCGCAAAATATCGTTTTTAGGTACCGGTTTCGCCCCGAACCTCGACCTCAGCCGGATCATCATTTTATCCGCTACCGCATTATGCAGAGGTTTATATAAGGTAAAGAAGTCGAATTCCCGGGGCATCCAAAGGCTATAGGAAGACATCCATTCCCAATTGCCGTAATGCCCCAATACCCCGATAACACTTTTACCCTGATCGAAATACCGCCGAATCACTTCAGGATTCGTAAACTTACACCTTCTGCGTATTTGTTCATCCGACATATGCCACATCTTGTACATTTCCACAAAAAAATCACACAAATGCCGGTAATATCGTTTTTCAATCTTTATAATTTCCGAAAGATCTTTTTCCGGGAAAGCATGCTGTAAATTCGCCCGTACTACCCGGCGTCTGTATTTCAACAGATAGTAAATCAGATAAAAATAAATATCCGAAAAAAAATACAAGATCCTCAGAGGCAACAGCCCACCCACCCAAAGAAAACCATACAAAATATAATAACCCATTGTCTCGATATTAAAAAGTCAAAGATAAAAGCTTTCTTACTAAATTTAAAATTCAAGACAGTAAATCTCCTGAAAGAATTCTGAAAAGGAACAAAATAATTTACACATCAGTCAAATAATATCATGATCTACAACAAACCTGACAAAGGTAAATCCAAAAATTTGTCTTTCTCAGAAAAATAAAGTATTTTCGTGAGTTCAATAGAGCATAGAAGCTGTATTTCTCAAAGGTTTTCGAAATTCCTTTTCAGGGAAAGCAGGTTATGATAATGTATCCTATTGATATGCGAACACTTAACTGCTGACAAATCATGGAGCAAGAAAACAGTTTAATCCCGGAAGAGGAAATCAAGAATCCGGAAATCTTAGAAACCAGTACAAACGACGAACCCGTTGTCGCTGAAAGCAAGGCCGTCGAAAACGCTAAGGAAAAGAAAGAAGTACCGGAAATTGATTTTTCTATATTAAGTACAGAGGAAATCATTCGGCAAGCCCAAAAGCTGATCAATGATTACCCGGTGGTATCTTTAAAAGAAATATTTGAAGGATTACCCGAGATTTTTGAATCCCGGTATAAAGAGGAGTATGAAAAAGCATTGGCCATCTTCACTGCCGACGGAGATAAACCGGAAGATTTCGAATACAAAAACGACAACCGGGAACGTTTCAATGCCCTCTACAAGCTCTATAAAGATAAAAAAAACGCTACAGCCCGGCAAACGGAAGCCGAACGCGAAGAAAATCTGAAAATAAAACTCGGTATTATCGAAGAATTGAAAGCACTGGTGCAAAAAGAAGAAGCACTGGACAAGACATTCCAGGAATTCCGGGACTTACAGGAACGCTGGCGGAATACCGGAATGGTACCTCAAGGGCAATTAAACGGCCTGTTGGAGACTTATCACCATCACGTTGAAAATTTTTATAACTATATCAAGATCAATAAAGAGTTGCGCGACCTGGACCTGAAACGGAACCTGGATGCGAAAAACGCTCTTTGTGAAGAAGCTGAAAAATTGGTTGAAAACAACGATATCGCCGGAGCTTTCAAACAATTACAACTACTGCATTCCCGCTGGAAAGAAATCGGTCCTATTCCCAAAGAACAAAAAGAACCGCTTTGGGAACGCTTTAAAGCTGCCACTAGCCAGATCAACGAAAAATACCATCATTTTTTCGAATCCCTGAAACAGGAACAGGAAGATAACCTGAAAGTCAAAGAAGAAATTTGCGGAAAAGCAGCAGCTATCGCTGCCGGTGAATACCGTTCTATATCGGAATGGAATACAGCCACTCAGAATATTATTGACCTACAGGAAGAATGGAAGCATTCGGGAACCATTCCCCAAAAGGAGCGGAATAAAATCTATAAAAAATTCCGCTCGTCTTGCGATACTTTCTTCGAGCGTAAACGGGATTTCTATAAGAACATGTCGGCCGAACAGGATAAAAACCTGGAATTAAAAATCAAGCTCTGTGAAAAAGTAGAAGCGATCAAAGACAGTACCGACTGGAAAATCACGACCGACAGAATCATCTCTTATCAGAAAGAATGGAAGAAAATCGGTCCCGCTCCCAAGAAATATTCGAACAAAGTATGGGCACGTTTCCGGGAAGCTTGTGATACTTTTTTCAATAACAAAAAACTCCATTTCAAAGACATCGATTCTGAACAGAGCAAAAATCTGGAACTGAAAAAAGCGATTATCGAAGAAGCCCGCCAGTTTACTTTGTCCGGGAATGCAGAGGAAGATATCAATAAGCTGAAAGACTTTCAGAACCGCTGGGCAGAAATCGGATTTGTACCTATTAAATACAAAGACGCTATCCAGGAAGAATTCAGACATCTCATCGACGGCTGGTTCGACCAGCTCAATCTGGATGAATACGACCGTGACCTGGAAAGATTCAGGGCAAAATTGTCCTCACTGGATGCCGGTGATTATAAGGATTACAAAATTATCAACGAAAGAGAAAAGTTGGTGGCCAAAATCAGACAATTGGAACTCGACGTCAACACCTATGAAAACAACATCGGTTTTATCGCCAAATCCAGTAAATCTCAAGGCTTGATCGAAGAATTGAATTCTAAAATCGAAAATACCCGCCAACGGCTGAATTTACTTCAGGAAAAACTGAAAGCTCTCGACAGCCTGATCTAAACAGCGGTTCCTCAAAGCCGATTAACGCTCTGCCGACAAAGCCTCTCCCCAGGAGAACAATTCCCCCCTTTGTTCACAGAGCGTTAATTTTTTACCCACTCTCCTATTCTTCCTCCCCGCCTCATACCTCATAACCACTCCCATCTCTTTGCTTTTACCTTTCGCCAACTTTTTACCTTCTACTTTTCACTTTTAACCTTTTAATTTATTACCTTTGCCACTTTGATAAATCAATAAAATTCAAGATACAGTGTCAACAAAGTATGTTTTCGTTACAGGTGGAGTCGCTTCTTCTCTAGGGAAAGGCATTATCGCTTCATCACTTGCTAAATTACTGCAGGCCAGGGGGTATAAAGTTGCGAACCAAAAACTGGATCCCTACATCAACATAGATCCGGGGACATTAAATCCATACGAGCATGGCGAATGTTATGTGACGGACGACGGAGCAGAAACAGACCTCGATCTCGGACATTACGAAAGATTTACCGGTTGTCCGACTTCGCAGGCCAATAATATTACTACCGGACGGATTTACCAGAATGTAATCAACAAAGAAAGACGGGGAGATTATCTGGGTAAAACCGTACAGATCGTCCCGCATATCACCGATGAGATTAAACGAAACATCAAATTATTGGGCAACAAAGGCGAATATGATGTCGTGATCACTGAAATCGGAGGTACCGTCGGAGACATCGAATCTTTGCCTTTCATTGAAGCTGTCCGGCAGTTACGATGGGAATTGGGGGAAAAATCGGTATTGATCCACTTGACACTGGTACCCTTCTTATCGGCTTCCGGTGAATTAAAAACGAAGCCTACCCAGCATTCGGTGAAAGCCTTGCTGGAAATCGGAGTGCAACCGGATGTACTGGTATTACGTACAGAACATGAACTGAATTCCGACTTACGCCGGAAAGTAGCCCTTTTCTGTAATGTAGCACCTAAAGCGGTCATCCAGTCGATCGACGTCTCTACCATCTATGAAGTACCGATCAAGATGAGAGAAGAAAAGTTGGATGAAATCGTACTCGAACAATTGGGATTACCTTTAAATAGCGAACCGGATCTGGAATCCTGGAAAAAATTCCTATACAAATTAAAAAACTACAGCAAAGAAGTACGGATCGGTTTAGTCGGGAAATACGTCGAATTACACGACGCTTATAAATCGATTGTCGAAGCTTTCATCCATGCCGGAGCAGTCAATGACTGTAAAGTAAATATCGAATGGATCCACAGCGAAGAACTGAATGAACAAAATGCAGCCGACCGCCTGAAAAATCTGCACGGGATTTTAGTAGCACCGGGATTCGGACACCGGGGAATCTCGGGCAAACTGGTTGCTATCCAATATGCCCGGGAGAACAACATTCCTTTCTTCGGTATTTGTCTGGGGATGCAGATGGCTGTCATCGAATTTGCACGTAACGTACTGCATATGGAAGATGCCGATTCGACAGAAATGGCTGCCAAAACCCAGTATCCGGTGATCGACCTGATGGATTCACAGTTGAATGTAACCGAAAAGGGAGGCACCATGCGTCTGGGAGCCTACAAATGTGAATTAACAGAAGGTTCCAAAGCTTATGAAGCTTACGGACAAAAAGAAATACAGGAGAGACACCGCCACCGTTACGAGTTCAACAGCAAATACCGGGAGGATTTTGAAAAAGCAGGTATGATCACCACCGGTATCAACCCGGAAAGCGGATTGACCGAAATCGTCGAGATTCCTGCTCACAAATGGTTCGTCGGGGTACAGTTCCATCCGGAGTACAAAAGTACTGTGATTAAACCTCATCCGTTATTCGTATCATTTATTAAAGCTTGTTTATCATAAAGTTAAAAAGAACCTATGGATAAAAACACCATCGCCGGATTAGTCATTATTTTTCTTATTCTCATCGGCTTTTCCTATTTCACGCGTCCGAGTAAGGAGCAAGTGGCCGAAATGCAGCGGAAACAGGATTCCATTGCGCGGGTAGACCGACTCAGAGCCCAGGAACTGGCAGCACAACAACAGGCACAAAAAACGCCGGCCAATACGACTGGCGCCAATCCCCTGGCTACCAAAAGTGATTCTATTTTCGTACAAAACGATACGGAAAACAAAATCATTACCCTGGAAAATGATAAAATAAAATTACATATCAGTACTCTGGGTGGACGCATCGTATATGTAGACTTAAAAGAATACCGGACACACGATTCGCTGCCTTTGGTGTTGTGGAAAAACGGAGAAACCGCTTTCGGCATGAATTTCTATGCCCGGAATCAGGAGATCAATACCGAGAAATTTTTCTTTACACCCAGTACGACAGAAACGACGCTTTATGCCCAGGGGAATGAACAGGTGCTCTCTATGCGTCTTTATGCCGACAGCAGCAGATACCTGGAATACCTTTACAAGTTAGCCCCGGACAGCTATATGACCGATTTCAGCATCATCACCCACAATATGGGGGATGTCATTGCATCCAATTCCTCGTTTCTGACGCTTTTCTGGGGAATCAATATGCCCCAGCTGGAAAAAAGTAAAGATTTTGAAAACCGTTATACCGGTGTTTACTACAAATTCAGCGAAGATGCCGTTGAAAACATGTCCCTGACCTCGGATGAAGAGGAGACGCTTCCGAACAAGGTACAGTGGATAGACTTCAAACAACAATTCTTCTCCTCTATCCTGATCAGCGAACAGCCTTTAAGTGATGTGGAACTGAAATCGAACATCAGTAAAAAAGACGGGTATCTGAAAGATGCTTATGCTGAAATTCCTCTAGCCTATAACGGTTCGGCCAATGAGCAATACAACATGCAGTTTTTCTTCGGTCCTAACTCCTATAAGGTATTGAAAGAATACGGAGATCATTTAGACCTTCCCGATGTCATCAATATGGGATGGAAATGGATTGCGTGGTTCAATAAATATTTCGTTATTCCCATTTTCAATTTCCTGGAAAACCACACCGCATTGAATTACGGAATTATTATTTTATTGCTGACCCTGATCATCAAAATCATCCTGTTCCCGCTGACTTATAAATCGTATATGTCACAGGCACGTATGCGGGTATTGAAACCCCAGGTAGACGAGATCGCCAAGAAATATCCGGCCGACAAAGCTATGGAACGTCAACAGGCTATCATGAGGCTTTATAAGCAAGCCGGAGTAAATCCGATGGGTGGATGTTTACCGATGTTGATCCAGATGCCTATCCTGATCGCCCTGTTCTATTTCTTCCCGGGAGCGATCGAACTGAGACAGCAGAGCTTCCTGTGGGCAACGGATTTGGCTTCATACGATTCTATCGCCACCTTACCCTTTACCATTCCGTTTTACGGTAATCATGTCAGCTTATTCTGTCTGTTGATGACAGCGACCAATATCATCTATATGATTATGAATAATAAAAACCAACCGCAGAACGATCAGATGAAAGGCATGCAGACCATGATGTATATCATGCCGATCATGTTCCTGTTTATTTTCAACAGTTATTCTTCGGGATTGAGTTATTATTATTTCATCGCGACGCTGATTACCATTTTGCAAACCTGGATTATCCGGAAGTTTGTCGATGACCAGAAATTGCTGAAGCAAATCGAACTAGCTAAAAGTAAACCGGTCAAGAAATCGAAATTCCAGCAACGTTTGGAGGAAATGCAAAGAATGCAACAACAACAGCAAAAGAGAGGTAAAAAGTAATTAAAGATAAAAAGTAAAAAAAAATCCTGCAAATTCGGATGAAATCTGAAATTTGCAGGATTTTTTGTATTTTTACGAAAAACCAAAATCATTCATAAACGTAAGAAACAAGAAAAAATGATGGAAAACATGAAAATTACTATGCACGGAAATCCCCTGACTTTAGTGGGGACACCGATTAAAACCGGAGAAACGGCTCCGGTATTTTATGGAATAAACCAACAGATGCAACCGGTATCCCTGAAAGAATTTGCCGGAAAAGTTGTTGTGATTTCTTCTTTCCCTTCTATCGACACCCCGGTATGCTCGGCCCAAATGCACCATTTCAATAAGATGGCCTCCGAGTTAAGCCAGGATGTCGTTATTCTGGCTATTTCCTGCGACCTTCCTTTCGCCCTTCACCGCTACTGTGCTGCCGAAGGTATCGACCGTGTCGTAACCCTGTCGGACTATAAAGAAACAGATTTCGGGAAAAAATACGGGTTCCTGATCGAAGAATTACGACTTTTAACCCGCGGCGTGGTCATTATCGGTAAAGACAATAAAGTGAACTATGTAGAATATGTTCCGGAAGTAACCCACGAACCGAACTACGAAAAAGCACTGGAGGCGATAAAAAAAGCGCTGGCCTAAGTTTTATCGTTGAGAATTACAAAGTAATTCTCAACAATAAAACAGATTAAATTTGTTTCAATAAATTGATCATTTCGATTGCGGTGGTCATGGCATCGAAACCTTTATTACCGGCTTTCGTTCCGGCTCTTTCGACAGCCTGTTCGATCGAATCGGTCGTCAGGATACCGAAAATCACCGGCACCCCTGTCTGCAATCCGACATGGGCTACTCCTTTGGTCGCTTCATTAGCAACCATATCGAAATGAGGCGTAGCTCCCCGGATCACTGCCCCCAGACAAACCACAGCATCGTATTTGCCGCTTTCTACCATCTTTTTAGCTACTAAAGGAATCTCGAACGCTCCCGGTACCCAAGCCAGATCCAGCTTATTTTCATCCCCACCGTGACGCACAAAAGCATCCTTTGCACCTCCAACCAATTTAGCCGTGATAAACTCATTAAAACGGGCAGCAACTACTCCGATCCGTTGTCCTTCTGCCAATAATTTTCCTTCCAGTAAATTCATAACTTTTACACTTTTAATCTCTATTTTCAATTTCTATTCTTCTTTTTTCCAGTCATTTCTGACATGCAATATATGTCCCATCTTTTTATACTTGGTGTACATATAAAACTCGTTCTTTTCATTACAGGTCATCTCGATCGGTTCACGTCCGACCACTTCGAGTCCGAATCCATCCAACCCTTTTATCTTCAAAGGATTATTTGTCATGAGAATCATTTTTTTCACCCCCAGATCGGCCAAGATTTCCGCACCGGTACCGTATTCTCTTAAATCAGCTTTAAATCCCAGCGCCAGATTCGCCTCGACCGTATCCATTCCTCCGTCCTGCAGATGATAGGCTTTCAACTTATTGATCAGTCCGATGCCCCGGCCTTCCTGGCGCATATACAGCAATACACCCCGGCCTTTTTTCTCGATCCGGCGCAAAGCTTCCGCCAGCTGCTCGCCACAGTCACAACGCAGGGAACCGAAAGCATCCCCGGTGAGACATTCGGAATGTACCCGGCACAATACCGGTTCGCCGTCAGCAATGTTCCCTTTTACAAGGGCAATGTGATGTTCTCCGTTGATTTTATTGACATAACCATAAGCCTTGAAAATCCCGTATTTAGTGGGCATTTCAGCCTCGGTCACTCTTTCCACCAGAATCTCTGTCCGACGACGGTAAGTGATCAGGTCGGCCACAGTAATCATCTTCAAACCATGCCGCACAGCAAATTCTTTCAACTCGGGTGTCCTCATCATGGTACCGTCTTCCCGCATAATTTCACAACACAAGCCACATTCCTTGAGCCGGGCAATACGCATCAGATCGACGGTAGCTTCGGTATGTCCCATACGTTCGAGTACCCCGCCGGCTTTCGCCTCCAAAGGAAACATATGCCCCGGACGCCGGAAATCGGACGGTTTGGCATCGTCCTCTACGCTCTTCATGGCCGTCATGGAACGTTCCAACGCCGAAATACCGGTTGTCGTATCCACATGGTCGATCGAAACGGTAAATGCCGTACAGTGATTGTCGGTATTGTGGGTCACCATCTGTTCCAATCCTAATTTTGTCGTCAAAGCTTTACTCATCGGCATACAAATCAATCCCTTGGCATACGAAGCCATAAAATTGACATTTTCAAGCGTAGCATGTTCAGCTGCGCAAATCAGATCGCCCTCATTTTCACGATCCGGATCATCCACGGCAATAATCATTTTACCGGCCCTCAGATCGGCAACAGCTTCCTCGATCGTACTAAATTTAAATCCTTCCATATACTTAATTTTTTATCCTATCCATAATCAAAATCATTCTAACCGGCTTAAAAGCCATTGGCCACCAGGAAATCCAAGGTCAGTCCCCCCTTCGGTTTTCCCTGTCCCATCAGTTTCTCTACATATTTGACAATCATATCGTTTTCTAAATTCACCACATCTCCTATCTTCTTTTTCACCAGCGTCGTCTCTTCCTGAGTATGTGGAATGACGGACACTTTGAAAATCTGCTCGTCGACATAAGCGATCGTCAGGCTCACCCCATCGATAGCCACAGAGCCCTTTTCTACAATATAACGAAGGATTTCGGGAGCAGCCCCCACCGTGAGCCAAATGGCATTTTCATCCTGTTGTTTGCTCACGATCTTTCCGGTACCGTCTACATGCCCGGCTACCAAATGACCACCCAAACGGCTGTTCAGACACAAGGCCCGCTCGAGATTCACAGGATCACCCGGCTTCAATAAGCCCAAATTACTCCGATTCATGGTTTCAGGCATCACATCGGCAGAAAACCCGTCATTCCCTTTACCAACAACAGTCAAACACACCCCGTTCGTGGCTATGCTATCCCCAATCCGCGTGTCCGCCAATACTTTCCGGGCCTCCACCTCAAGGACGACACTCTTGCTGCCTCGTTTCACCGATTTGATCTTTCCGATTTCTTCTATTATTCCTGTAAACATAGTTTGAGTTGATGAGTTGTTGAGTTGATGAGTTATTGAGTTACTGAGTTGTTGAGTTACTGAGTTGTTGAGTTACTGGGTGATGAGTTACTGGGTGATGAGTTACTGGGTTGGGGAAAACCTTTTATAAGGAAATCCTCGCCTACTTTTTCAATCGAAACGGATTGTAAAGCGATGGCCTCTTTCATCCAGGCGATACCTTTTCCTTCGACAGGTGTTTTGGCATCTTTACCTCCGATCAGTTTGGGGGCGATGAAAGCATAAACCTCATCTACCAGTCCTTGTCGCAAGAAAGCTTCGTTCAATTCACCGCCTCCTTCCAGCAAGACCGAATCGATACCGGCCTGGCCCAGTTTAGTTGTCAATGCCTGTAAATCGACCCGGTTGTCACAGCCGGGACATAAAATTGTTTCCACGCCTTTCTGTTGCAATTGTACTAATTTTCCGGCATCAGCCCGAGAGGTATGAGCGACTAATGTGCGATAGCGATCGGCAGTACGCACCAATTGACTATCGGTAGCAATTGCAGCTGTACTGTCGACAATAATCCGGACAGGTTGCCTGACCTCGCCTTTCAAACGGCAATTCAACAGTGGATCGTCGGCTTTCACCGTACCGCTACCAACCATAATTCCCATCAGCACCGAACGCATTTCTTGCACTTTCTTCCGGGATTCCTCCCCGGTCACCCAGTGTGAATCACCGGTATAAGCTGCAATTTTCCCATCCAGGGTCATGGCTGTTTTCATCACGATCCAAGGACGACGGGTAGTAATATATTTCAGAAACACCCGGTTTTGTTCCCGGAGCTTTTCTTCTTCCACTCCAGTCTCGACGACGATTCCGGCTTTCCTCAACATTTCGATTCCTTTACCGGCTACCAAGGGATTCGGATCCAATAGCCCGACGACAACACGGGCAATCCTGTTTTCAATAACAGCCTCGGTACAAGGAGGTGTTTTGCCGTAGTGACAACAGGGTTCCAGGGTCACATAGAGCGTAGCCCCTGCCGGATCTTCGGTACACTGCTTAAAAGCATTCCGTTCAGCATGCAGGCCGCCATAACGTTCGTGCCAACCTTCACCGATTATCCGGCCGTCTTTGACGATCACCGCTCCCACCAGCGGATTGGGATTCACCCATCCCCGGCCTCTGTCTGCCAATATCCTGGCACGATTCATATATTCCTGATCCTTTGTTTCCATATAAAAAAAGCCCTGAATGACTTCAGGGCATATATACGAATCATAACAGTAATGACACACGACTGTCCTGCCTCTTCTTTCATCCGGACTATCACCGTCGGTACCGGAATTACACCGGTTCAGTCCCCAAAGGGAGTCGCGGACTATCACCGCCGGTAGGGATTTACACCCTGCCCTGAAGAAACATTTCAAATACGGAAGCAAATGTAATATATTATTCCCAAAAAACAAAGGCTGCATTTCATTTATTGGTATTGAATATAGGAGAAAAATTAAAAAAAAACGATATTTGTTCCTCCAAAAGCAGATTTTTATGGTTAGTGATGAGTGTACATTATTAAAGCAATTTAAATCAGGTGAACGAGAGGCATTTGACCGATTGTTTAAAATGTATGCTCCGCAATTGGGATATTTTTGTCTTAGATTGGTTCGTCAGGAGGATGCAGAAGAGATTGTACAGGAGACATTCATAAAATTGTGGGAAACCCGGGATAAAATCAAGGTAGAGTTGAATTTTAATACTTATATCACGACTATAGCTAAAAATCTGATTTACGATATGTTTCGTAAAAAATTGGTGGAACAGCGTTATTATCAAAAATTTCAATCGTTGATTCAGGAACAATTGGCGGTTGAAAACGAACTTTTCAGAAAGAATCTTCAGGAAGTAATGTTCGATAGTATAAATAAACTTTCGGAACAACAACGGGAAGTAATGATGCTGAAATGTAAAGGTTTCAATAATGACGAAATCGCCGAATTGTTGGGGATATCGAAACGTACGGTAGAAGCTCACCTCAATAAAGCTTACAAAAAGTTAAGACAAGATCTCGGTGAAGTGAGGTACTACTTACTCTTTTTTACTTTTCTTTTAAATTAATAATTTTTCACCGTAGGCTACGTGTGTTTGTGGAGTTGTTCGTATAAATAACAAAACAAACCACAAATGGCACTAAAAGAAGTTATAAAACATGTATTGAATGACGAATCTTTGGAGCCGGAAGAACGGGATATACTTGTTTCCTGGTTCTTGTCGGACAAAGGAAAGGAAGATTTTTACGAGGTATTGCAGGAAGACTCGGAGCAAGTGCAGGAAGACGGGAATCTGAATTATAATACTTTGTTGCAAAAGATACACGACAAGATAGACCCTATCCCGGGCCGACCGGAAAAAAAAGGAATTCGCAAGTATTTGTGGCCGGTCGCTTCAACTGCTGCCGTCTTACTGATGTTGCTGAGCTTTGGCCGTTATTTCTTTACGCTCACCGATACGCCCCAAGAGGAAATGACGGCAGAGGAAATTGCCGGAATATTCCCCGGTTACAGACAAGCGGAACTGGTATTCGGCGACGGAACGAAAATGGTGCTGGATAGCAGTATCAGAGTCCTGAAAGACAATAACGGACGGATTATCAAACAAGGACAACAACCTGTATTAGATTATACGCTGGCCCCAAACGATATGCCGGAAGAAACTTTCAATACCATTACCGTACCTCTGGGAGGAGAATATGGAGTTATTCTGTCTGATGGGACTCAGGTATGGCTGAATTCGGGTTCTACCCTAAAATATCCGGTAACCTTTAAAAAAGACAAAAGGGTGGTAAGCCTGAACGGAGAGGCCTTTTTCAAGGTAGCCAAGTCGGCTGTACCCTTTGTAGTCAGTACATTCGATATCGATGTTCAGGTTCTGGGAACTTCTTTCAATGTTTCTGCTTACGGAAACGATGATTGTGTCATGACGACTCTGGTCAGTGGCAGCGTACTGGTATCGAGTAACCATGCTGAAAAACAGCTCCGGATGGAACCCGGAAATGTATTGTCTTATACCAAATCGACCGCTTGTATGAACATGGAAAAATGTGATCCCGATATTTATACTTCCTGGATCAACGGCGAATTCAAATTCCGGGATATGAGACTGGAAGATATTATGAAAAAAGTGAACCGTTGGTACAATTGCCAGATCAGATTCGAAGATCCTTCTGTAAAAGAATTACGGTTCAGTGGAGCGGCAGAACGCGACCGCCCGGTAGAATATCTCCTGGAGCTGATACAAAAAGTGACAGAGGTGAACTTTGAGATCGAGAATAAAACCATTGTTCTGATGCACAAATAAAACAGACAGGGAGTTTCCCCCTCCCTGCCCGAATAATAATAGTTAACACCTACTGCTGTAGTATACAAGACTTCAGGCAGTAGCCATTTACAAACTAAATAACAAATGTATGAAAAAAACATGTAGAATTAAAATTTTCAGGCACATGCGAAATCTATTGCTTGTCATATTGATTTCAGCATCGAGTGTATGGGCAAGCGACTCTTATTCCCAAAATACTCAGTTGAAACTGAGTGCTACCGAAGGAACGATCGAATCGATTTTCAACCAAATCAGTAAACAAAGCCGATTGGAATTTTTTTACAACACCAATATATTGAATGCCAAGGAAAAAGTGTCTTTGTCGATAAAGCAAGGGACTTTAGATGAAATTCTGAAAGAAATATTGGGCGAACGTTATTCCTATACGATAAAAGACAGATATATATTGATCACCAAAAATAAAACTGAATCGGCAGAACAAAATGAGGTCGTTGTGGTGAAAGGAGTGGTGAGAGATATGAAGGGAAATGTATTGCCGGGAGTTTCTGTCGTATTGAAAGGAACGACGATCGGGGTTTCCACCGATGCAAACGGAGAGTTTTCCTTAAAAATTCCTGCTCAGGAGAATATCAATCTGGTGTTTTCTTTTATCGGCATGAAAAATAAAGAGATCACCTGGAACGGCCAGGCATTGCTGAAAGTGGATATGGAAGAAGACGTCGCTGAAATGGAGGAAGTGGTGGTCACCGGTTACCAGGAAATCAAAAAAACGAGAATGACCGGAGCCGTAGAAGTGGTTACTGCCAAAGATATCGCCAACAAAGGTTTCACTTCTATCGAGGATGTACTGAAAGGGACATTGGCCGGCGTGACTACCATGAGCATCACGGGCCGTCCGGGAGCACAAGCTCAGATTCGTATCCGGGGAATCAATTCGTTGACCGGAAATACCGACCCGATCTGGATTATCGACGGAATGCCGTTACAGGGAGATCTGCCCGAGGTAGGGCTGGGAGCTTCCGATTTACAAAATACCGTTTTAACCAGTGGTATCGGTAATCTGTCACCGGATGATATCGAAAGTATCACCATCCTGAAAGATGCGGCAGCTACGGCTATTTATGGTTCCCGGGCAGCCAACGGAGTGATTGTGGTGAAGACCAAACGGGGGATCGTCGGACAGAGTTATATCAATGTTCAGGCCTCTTATTCTTTCGACGAAGCTCCCAAGAGTAAGCTCGAAATGATGAATACCCAAGAAAAAGTGGCGTTCGAAACCGGATTGTATAATGATTTTCCGCATGTATCCATCGATGGACGTATCTTTTCTTTGTTACGGGATGCCGATATGGGGAAGATTGCCCCGGCAGATGCACAGGCAGAACTGGAACGCCTGAGTAAGATCAATACCAATTGGTATGACGAGATTTTTAAATTGGCCCATACCCAGAATTATATTGTCAGCCTGTCGGGAGGATCTGAAAAGACACAATACTATTTTTCAATGAATTATATGAATCAAGGGGGGGTGATGCCGAATAATGAATACAGCAAATTCGGAGCTTCTCTGAAACTGACTCATGATTTCAACAAGCATTTACGTATTTACGGGGATATTTATGCCAATATCCGGGATGACCGTACGACAGCTTCGATCGTAGATCCCCTGGAATATGCCACTTTTGCCAATCCGTACGAACGGCCTTACGACGAAAACGGAAATTATGAGTACGATCGTTCTTATTATGCCGATCTGAGTAAGGTAAAAGAAGGATATATGTACGATTTCAATGTACTGAAAGACTTGAATGAAAATACTTCCAAAACCCATTATATCAGCAATCAGGTGAATCTGAAACTGGAATACAGAATCCTGGAAGAACTGATGTTTTCGACTTCGGGAACTTTTTCCAATACCAGTTCACATTCCAGATCGGCTTTAAACCCGGGCTCGTTCTCATCCAAATACAACTCCTGGATCAAATCTATCTATCCCGAGAGGGAAATTACCGATAACCTGAATAACGGTTCTCTGGATGAAAACACCTCCAGAAATATGAGCTACACCTGGAGAAACCAATTGGAATATGCCCGTAATTTTAAAGAAGAGCATTTCGTAACGGCAGTGGTAGGACAGGAAATGTCAGATTCCAAGAGTCGTTCTTTCGGATATTACTCCCCGGAATACGATCCTATGTACGGATTGATCGGTTTCCCGGATTTGAGTGGCATTCTGGCTTCTAAATTGTCGATGACCAACCTGATGTCGACTTCTGAAGAACAGGACCGCAGTGTCTCTTTCTTCCTGACCGGTTCTTATAGTTATAAGGACCGCTATGTGCTCAGCGGTAGCTATCGTTGGGACGGCGTAGATATCATCGGTAAGGACAACCGTTTCACTCCGCTTTGGAATGTCAGTTTTAAATATAACCTTCACAACGAAGAATTCATGAAACGCTTTGCCTGGATCGATGTTCTTTCCATCCGTGGTTCCTATGGTTTTACGGGAAGTATAGACCATGATGCTTATCCGTTTACCATCCTGAAATACGGTTCTTCTTCTTATCGGTATAACGGAGACAAAATTCCCAGTACGATAACCCCGGGCAACCCTTCTATCAAATGGCAGCGGAAAGAAGACCGGAGTATCGGCCTGGATTTTTCTTTGCTACGGAATCGTATCAACGGTACGGTAAACTATTATAACAACGAAACCCGTGATTTGCTGGACCGCAAGAAAATTGCAGTATCCTCCGGACGTCAGGAAGTTAAAGCCAATGTAGCCAGCTTAAATAATAAAGGTTGGGAAGTAAGTTTAAGTACGGTGAATATCAATTACAAAACTTTCCGTTGGTCGACTTCTTTCAATATCGCCGTGAACAAAAACCGGGTAACCGATACCTATTACCAAGCAGTGGATGAATTATCATCCATTTCAAGAAATAATTCTTCTCAGGCCTATTTTGTCAAAGGCCAGCCGACAGAAGCCTGGTACGGTTATAAATTTGCAGGTGTAGATCCCGCAACAGGCCATACACTGGCTTATATCGATGCCAAAGACAATCAGGGAAATCCGATGGGACATCTCATAGCAGACGGCCGTTATGTGATCGATATGGATTCAGAGTTTTCAACCAAAGCCGTCAGTTTTCTGGGAGAAGCCTATCCTCCTATTTCCGGAGGCTTCGGCACTCAGTTCAACCTGGGACGTTTTAGCTTGTCTGCCCAGTTTTCTTTTATGGCCGGGCATAAGATCAAATCTTTCGAGTCTTCCCACGGCGTGCAATTGAGTGCAGCCAAATACAATCAGCTGGCCCAGGAATTGTACCGTTGGAGAAAAGTAGGAGATATTACCAATATTCCTGCTTATACAGTTAATAGTAATGCATCTTCCAATTATTTCTTCTCTTCACAGGTAGAAAGCGGAAATTATCTTAAATGTAATAACATATCCTTGGGCTACAATATGGATCCGGAAATATGCAAGAAATTGTGCCTGACCCGGATGAGAATAAACTTTAACATTCAGAACGTGTTTACTTCAACCAAATACAGGGGCTTAGACCCTGAAAATATGGGTGCTTTCGGCTATCCGAGTGCCAGAAGTTATGTTTTGAGTTTGAATATTGGAATTTAATACGAAGAATTATGAAACGATTGATATTAATGTTATCAACAGCAGTTTGCCTGCTGAGTAGTTGCCAGAATTATCTGGACTTGAAACCTAAAAATCAGACCGTTGTCGGTACTTTGGAAGATGTAAAATTGATGATGTCGTCTTATCTGTTTTCATTGACGTCTTCAGATTCTTATCCTATTTATTTCAATGGAGTCGCCATGCGTTTTCCCTATAACCGGGATGCAATAGCCAGTTTTACGATGTATTCCGATGATCTGGATATGAGAAGAGCAATAGAAAATAGCTATGGGAGGAAATACGAGAAAGAATATTATGAATCTACGGATTGGAAAAGTAGTATTTTCAGTAAAACCATCTGGAATAATTTCTACCTGCATATCGGCTATATGAATTCGGTCATGAAAAGCCTGGGTGAGTTATTAGGGACCTATGAGCAAAGCGATTTTGAAAAAATAAAAGGAGAAGCTTTAACGATCCGGGCTTTTTATATTTTTAAGTTATTACAGCTTTTTGCCCCTTATGATAATAATGAACTGGGTATTCCTTTGAATCTGGACCCGGAAGTGATCGACGGTACGAAACGTTTGTCCCAGCAAGAGGTATACAAACAGATTATCGGTGATCTGACCGAAGCGTTGAATTATGAAACGGCGAATGATACCTGGAATGTTTTCTATAACAAAGACATTATCCATGCTTTGCTGGCACAGGTATATACTTTTAAAGCAGAATCGGCAGCAAAAGAAGAAAAGGACTGGGAAGAAGCCGAAAAGCATTCGGATTATATCGTGCAGCGGTACCAGCTGGCTCAGACAGCCGATGAATTGAAAAGTGTGATACGTCCCGGAGCTGCAGGAGTCATTAAGAATCCGCATTGTTTACTGACTTTGGGATGGGATGTTACCCCCAGAAGTAACAGCTATGCCTTCTGGGGCATACCGCAATATGGTACCGGCCAGGTAGTCGCACCGGATTTATTGGAAACCTATACTCCCGGAGATTATCGTCCCGACCTGTATTTCTATGTATCTGAAGAGGACGGGGTAATGTATCAGAAATTCGAATATGTCACCTGGACTTTATCCGATTATATCACTTTATTCCGGGTAGCCGATATGTATCTGATCTGTGCCGAGGCCAATACCCGCCTAAACCGGCCGAAAGGCAAAGAATTGCTGGAGACGTTCAAAAAATCCAGAATTACCGGTTTTACGACTTACAATGGCAACGATGTGCTGGATGAAATCATCAGGGAACGCCGGAAGGAATTTTGCGGAGAATACGATATGCGCTGGTTGGATATGAAACGGCTGAAAATGGCGGTTAGCCGCGAGGGAATAGATGAAAAATCACAACAGGTGAAAACTTACAAACTGGAAAGCAACGATTATCGGTATGCGTTGAAAATTCCGATCGAAAGTGAGTTAGTGTACAATAAGATCCCTCAGAATCCGGGTTGGAATTAAATCATGTATCTAATTAAATTTGAACGATATGAAATTCAAGAATATATTCTTTTCGCTTTTAGGAGGAATGCTGATCGGAGCATGTACGCCGAATGAGGCTGATGTATATTTGAATCCGGTTAAGCCGGCCGATATTAAAATCCTCGAATTGATGGCCGATCACGAAACTTTATTACCTGACGGTGAGGCAGAAATGAATTTCCGGATTATGGCTTACGGAATAAAAGAAATCAAGGTGATGAAAAAGTATGAAACCAGTGACAGCCTTTCCTATACGGAAGTACTGGATACGCTGGTTTATCAAATCCCCGACGATGAATTACCGGCAGGTTATCTGGCTGTATATGATGAACAAGGTAATAAAGTCGAGAACAACGTTTTTTCCACTACCCGTACAGACTGGGATGTGTTGCGTTTTTATGCACAAGGGGGAGATTTAAAGAGTAATGTTTTGGAAATAAAACGCCGGGATTTACCTGACCCTAACGAATACCAGGAGATTGTATATCCGGTGATTTTCCATTTATTGGTGCCTCCGGCAAATGCCCGGCCTTCCTATTCTATTTCTGTAGAAAAGTTACAGGAAAAATTAGACCGGGTGAATAATATTTTTAATGGCTTGATTTCTAAAAATCCCAACGGAGGAAATGCAAAGATCGTTTTCAAACTGGCAGAATACGACCAAAATGGAAATTTACTGGCAGAGAAAGGAAAAGAGGTCATCAACTTATCTTCGGACATGAACAAAACCGCCTACGAGCAATTCATCAATACCCCCGGCAGAATTTGGGATCCGAACCGTTATCTGAATATCTTTGTGGCAAAATATGCTGACGGCTGGACATCAACGGGAGCCTATACTTACATAGCAGTTCCTCCGACCGTCATTCAGAAAGGACAGGAAGCTATTCCGGGAATTACAGCAACGGAAGTCGAAAGTTTTACAGCAGCCGATGTAACGGATTACAAAGATGTAGCTATCTTGTTGAACTACGAAGGAGTATTGAATGTCAATTCGATGGAGAAAAATGATGCAACGGAATTGGCTACTATTTTCGGCTATTATCTGGGACTGAAGACAATGCAGTATTCTGAAAGTTATAACTGGGAAACCGGAGAAAATGAAAATAATCTGATCGACGGAGATACGGACTTTTGTCCGGATACTTATTTCTATGACCCACTTAATAACTTCACGATTTTCAAAACAGAAAAAGCAGAAGGGAAACGCTATACCTCTTTTAATATAATGGAAGGAAACAGTCGTAAAAATTCCATTACGGTCGATCAGGCCCGGAGAATGAGGATGGTGACCGATCGTTGTCCCTCCCGTTGGAGTTACAAATCCAATTGGGCATTTAATGGGAAACACGATTAACTATAAAAAGGTTGTCTCTGCAAAGGGACAACCTTCTTTTATCGCCTATCAGACTTTATTTCGTTTAACAAGACTACTTTATATTCACCTCAATGGCTGCCGGATATATTCTTGCCGGATCATAAAAAGTGGCACAACTATTTACCATATGTTCGAGTCCAAGCTTTACTTTTCCCTGAAATGCTTTTTTACCATTGACAATCAGAGTGATTTTCTTATTCAGATCGACTAGCTCCGGACATAAATAAATCACGACCTTTCCCTTGGTTGCCGGCCGATAATCTTTTTCGAATTTCAGCTCTATTCCCCAATTAGGGTCGGTCTCGACCGTTTTATAAGTAACCAGATCGACTTCCAATGAGATTTCGTTTTCTTTTATCGCCAATTCATAATAAGTTCGGGAAGAATAGTCATCATTCGAACGTTCTTTAACGGCCAGATTATAAAATCCCTTCCGGTACACTCCGTCCATCTCGAAATTTTCCCAATTTACATTTTTAGGATAAGGGTTGCGGGTATATTGTTTCAACCAGGGAGTCGTAAGCGTATAATCGATAGCATGTCCTCTCCCTGGAATCAGTTCTATCCGATGGATATAATCTTCCGGATATAATTTCTTTAATCTTTCAAATTCATTTTTGGTATATGTCGTCAGTTTATTCCGGTAGAAACCGGCATCTGCGGCTCCGGTCAGAAAAGAAAAGGCAATATTCCGGCAGTTTTCGACAGGTGCATTTTTCAAAGGTTCTCCCCCGGCCATAGGTCCTGCTCCGGCCAGATAATCGGCATAATAAGAGGCGAGACGCTGGCTACCGTATCCCCCTTCGGATATACCGAAAAAATAGACTTTATCGGGATTGATATTTCCGGAAACAAAAGCCAGGCGTAACAACTTTTCCCAGGCAAACTGTTTTGATTTTTGCCACCAGCGGTAATAATTACCCATATTGGGAATCTGGGGTATAAAATAGGCCGAAGGAACATCGTCGAATTTTTGGCAAAGTAAGATCCCGGTTGCCCATTCCTGAGCCTTATCACCGGAACCATGCATATAGAGGTAAAGCGGGTATCCCCCTTCAGGCCCGGGCTCTCCCTTACATCCCCAATAATAGGGCATAACAGCATGCGGTTCGAGCTCTGCCGGCAAATCCCAATTACCGGAGTTTTCCTGTTCCAATTTACCGAGTCCGATCAATTTTTGCTCGTCAAACCGATTGTTCGCTTCTACCCACGCTTCCCAAACCAACTGGCGCTGACGGGCAATATCGACCAAAGATACCGGTTTATTGTCTTGATATAAGGTTTCATCGCCCGCCAGGTAATTTAAAAAGAACCGAACCATTTTCTCTTTCAACGCTTTATTTTCGCCGGCAACAGCTTCGTTTTCATTTCCGGAACCGACGGCCAGAGCCGGACAAGCATACGATAATATCGGAAGTACTAAAAAGCAAAAAATTTTTAAATAGTGGGCAGTAGTTTTCATTTTATTCAGACCAGAAAATTTATAAATAGAAAAGAGGCATCACAAACGACACCTCTTTCCGAAATCTAACCACTCCTGAAAGGGTGTGAAGACAAAATTTATTGAATGACATTCAATTTTTTACCGATTTTGATAAAGGCTGCGATTGCACGATCGAGTTGTTCACGGGTATGGGCAGCCGACAACTGGATACGGATACGTGCCTGTCCTTTCGGAACGACCGGATAATAGAAACCGGTAACGTAAATATGTTCTTTCTGCAGCTCGGCAGCAAACTGCTGTGACAATACGGCATCATAAAGCATCAGTGCAGCGATAGCCGATTCAGAAGGTTTGATATCGAATCCGGCCTCTTTCAGTTTACCCCGGAAATATTCGGCATTGCTCATCACACGGTCACGCAATTCGGTACTTTCCGTCAACATATCGAATACAGCGATAGAAGCCCCGCAAATAGCCGGAGACAGAGAGTTGGAGAACAGGTAAGGTCTGGACCGCTGACGTAACATTTCAATCACTTCTTTTTTACCTGTCGTATAGCCTCCCATAGCTCCTCCCAGTGCTTTTCCCAGCGTACCGGTGAAAATGTCGATACGATCCATCACGCCGTTGTATTCGGCAGAACCACGACCTGTTTTACCGATAAAGCCGGCAGCATGGCTATCGTCTACCATGACGAGGGCATTGTATTTTTCTGCCAGATCACAGATTTCTTTCAATCGGGCAATATCGCCGTCCATAGAGAATACTCCGTCGGTAACGATAATCCGGAAACGCTGAGCCTGAGAAATTTTGAGCTGTTCTTCCAGATCTTCCATATTGGCATGTTTGTATCTGTAACGAACCGCTTTACATAAACGAACACCGTCGATGATAGAAGCATGATTCAACTCATCGGAGATGATAGCGTCTTCCTGACCGAACAAAGGTTCGAAAACACCTCCGTTGGCATCGAAACAAGCAGCATATAAAATAGTATCTTCAGTCCCGAAGAATTTAGAGATTTTAGCTTCCAGCTCTTTGTGAATATCCTGGGTACCGCAAATGAAACGAACAGACGACATGCCGTATCCCCGGGCATCCAATGCTTTCTTGGCTCCTTCGATTACTCGCGGGTGGGAAGAAAGACCCAAATAGTTGTTCGCACAAAAGTTCAATACGGTTTCGCCCGTAGTCAGTTTGATTTCTGCATCCTGAGGTGTTGCGATCAGGCGCTCGGTTTTATATAAACCGGCATCTTTTATAGACTGAATTTCAGCCTTTAAGAAATCTTGAAATTTTCCGTACATAGCAGTAAAGATTATTTATATAATTTCTTCAAACTTAGAAAATATTTCAGGAAATCCCATAAAAATATCACTTAAAGATTTTTTAAAGTTACAATCCGAACCCAAATCCCCCGATTTTCTAAGAATTCGTTAGTTTCGAAAGATGCCGGTAAATATTATTTCTTACTGAGTTTTTTCAATATCGGCTCGATGATCTCTTTTTGTGAAGGACGGGGAGCATCGGCCGAAATGATATTGAAGTGTTCGTCGATCAACAAGAAACGCGGAATGCCCGTAATATCCCAACCGGATTTAGTGCGGGAGTCCTGACAGTTCAGTTCGTTGACAGCGCCATGACTACCCCGCCCGATAAAGTTTTTCCAGGCTTTCTCACTTTCATCCACCGAGATTCCGATAAACTGTACATTCGGGTATTTACTGCTCAATTCATTGAAATAGGGCATTTCTCCCATACAAGGGCCACACCAGGTCGCCCAAAAATCGACATACATCGGTTTACCTTTATAATCACTCAGTTTTCCTTTCTTACCCTCGGAAGTCACAAGATCAAGATCGATAGCCGGACGTCCTTCCATCAACTTCGCCCGGCGCTCCAAACGCCCCAGATAAGCTTCGCTGAAATCTTTATATTTCAGTTTACCGGCAAAATCTTTCAATTCCCGGTATTTTTCCGGCGTCAGTTCCCCTTCCAGTTCTTCTCCTTTTTCCAGTACTTCGACCAGTTCTGCCAAACGGGCGGACTTCGGATAATCGAAAGCTTTCAAGTTATAGCAACTGACCAGGACATCCCTCACGACAGCCACATCCAGATAATCGTCCGAACCGGCAATTTCCCGCAAAATCGGATTCATATCCCCTTGTATAGAGGTATAAAATTTCTCTACCACCCGATTGAATTCTTCCTCCGACTTACAATCGCTCCACATCGCGTCCGAATAACCGGCAAAAGACATATAGCTATTCGCCACATCAGCTTTAATCCGTTCTTTTTCGAACAGCTTAAATTCCTTACTGACATTTTTCAACTCCTCCAACTCTTTCATACGCAGGGCAGCTAAACTATCCACCGTTTTTTTAGTCGCTTCAAAAGTCGGTTTCAGATTTCTTCCGGCCGAAAGAAAGGATCCTGCTTTCGGAAACAACCGTCCTTTCAGATAAGTATTGGCTTCCATGCCTTTCCCCTCGAATGTACTTTGCGGCTGGGAAGTACCCAAATATACTTTTAGTTCGTCTCCGGGAGTCAGATACAAGGTATTTCGTCCGATACGGAAATAAGCAGGTTTACTCAAAGGTAACACCAAATCGAAATTTCCATCTGCGTCCACGGGTATTTTTATCACTCCGGCATCCGAAATCTCTCCGGCAGCTCCATCCGGAGCCATATTCACTTCTGCCGCTTTAAATTCTTTCAACGAACCATACAAATGCACCGTGTTATTTTTTTCCCCATACACGAGCAGCCCCCACATACAGAGACAAACGATCAAAATACTTTTCATTATTTTCAATTTTATCCTTATTCCTGAAACAATTTCGCTAATTTTTCATTCAACCATCCTCCACGGGCATTGGTGCTGACTACCCGGCCTTCGGCATCGACCAAAACACAGGAAGGCACACCATTGGTTCCGAAGAGTTTCATACATTCCTTGTCATAACTCTTCCCGTTCGCCCCGCAAACCTGTGTCCAAGCCATTCCTTCTTCCTTTACCGCCTTCAGCCAGGCATCTGTATCGTCGTCTATCGAAATACTGACCATATCGAATCCCTTTCCATGGTAACGTTCATAGGTCTCTTTCAAATGGGGGATATCTGCCCGGCAAGGGCCACACCAGGATGCCCATAATTCTACCAAAGTATAATGACCTTTACGTAATATCCCGGACAATTTCACCTTTTTCAAACCGGTGGTCAATACCTCGAAATCAGGCAATACATCTCCAACGTATAAAGGCTGGCCCAGGACAGCCTTCTCCAGCTCCTGTCCATCCGGGGTTTTCCGAAACTCTTCCGGGAAAAGTCCGGCGACTTCCCGGGCAACCTGTCTTTCATGTGCCCGTACATTCAACCCTTTAGCCACATATACGGCTACCGGAGATGAAATATGCCGACGAATAAAACCGACTCCGGTATAAAAGATACTGTCGCGTACGGCATCCATTTCCCGGACACAGCGGAATACGTCTTCTTCCGTTCCTTTCTTATAATAATACACATGCCGGTAAGCATCGAACAAACTATCGTTCTGTAAAACAAACGGAGTCACCCGTCGCTTATAAGCCATATACAGATCATGAGATTCCGATCCTTTCACCTGTAAACCGGCAGGAAGTTCTTTTTGCAGTTTCGAAGGCATTTCAGCAAAAGGTAGAGTGACCTGAATAACAGCATTTTCAATAAAAACCGGAATATTCAGAATTTTATCCCACCCAAAAACCCGTTGTGAGGGATCTTTAAAATAAGTAATACAACGCAATTCCGGACTGTCAACTTTCCCTTTAAACTCAAACCGTCCGTTTTTCAACCGGGTACTATCGTAATAATGAGTTTGTCCGGTATTTGTCAGAAATACCCAATGATCATCCGGAGCTCCCTCTAATTCACCCTTCAGTACAAAGCCTTCCGTCTTGCCAGTACAAGCTCCTAACATCAATAAACCAGCTATTATAATAAATAACTTCATACGCTATATTTTTAAATAAATACAAAATCAGTAATTTCCCCAAAATCAGTATATACTTGCTTGGCCGGATAATGCTCACTATCTCCACCGACACTTCCGGTAGGCGATAAATTCAGAATGACAAAATCTCCTTTACCATTTCCCATATCGAAACCGATACCCAAACTATATTGCACATCAAATTCATAAGTATCGAAAGCATTACTGCTGGAAAGATAGCGCTTAGCGAATTTCATCTTCACCGCCTTTCCTCCGGCATGGGTATAAATAGCTGTCGCCTTTCCTCCTGCCTGCTTAAAATCCAAACGATAAACCGTATTGCCGGAAGCGTAAAAAAGAAGCCCACTGTACGGAGGGGTAGAGGCAAACACTGCACTTTCGTCCAAACCTTGGGGGATATTTATGGTATAATAGCCATTAAACGAAGCATTGTCCGAATAATTAAATCCTCTCGGATTGAACTCATAGACGAAACATCTGGTATCGTTTTTCGCCAAAGCATAGGCATACACACTGGTCCAGGCAGAAGCATACTGATAACCGGTTCCCAGATACAAGACTTTCTGGTCTTCAGGCAGTTTATTAGGATTTACAGCCGACACATTTCCATCCCGGGTCGGTATAGCCTTGATCAGATTCGTATTTTCCTCGCTTTCAATAAAATACAAGGGATCGTATTTCTTTACACCCAAACCGTCACTCGTATTATAATAGAAAGCGAAACGATGTCCTGCTTCATCGTACAACAGCGCATTATTACTAATTTTAGAAGCAAGCGTGATATTTACCTCTCCTTCCAGATCAGCAGCCGGCTTATAAATTTTCCCGGCACGGGGCGACTGATAAAGCATGCCGCCGGACAGCAACAAAGCACTGGCAGCGCCATCACCATCTGCTAAAGTGACATGCTGAAAATCAAAACTACTCTGAGCTAACGGAGCTACCATCCGTATCAGGCTGTCTTTCTTTTCAAAATGTTTCCACTGACAATATACGCCCGCTTCTGCCGGATCGTCCGTAATGACAGTAAACATATTCCAGCCCGATCCTGTACCATAATACTTACAGGAAGTCGTATACGACATCAAAGCCTGCGGTTTTCCGGTAAATCTTTTTCCGGTTTCTTTATAATAAGCATCTTCCTGTACGACGATGTCTCCCCCGATATATTCGATAGAACCTAATTCAGTCTGTCCGTTTTTACGGTGTAATATCATCCACGAACCGACATAAGGTTTGATCAATTCAATGGTCGTATTGACCGGATATTCTATATCCGTTATTCTATCGTATACATTCAAACGAAAATAATGGGCATAGGCCAGATTTTTAGCTTCAGGATCGATATGAAAACTTAAATTCTTTTCCAATCCAACCGTGTCGAACTTGCCATGTCCGTAAAAATTATGATTGGTTGTCGAATGCAGCCACGTATATTCCAGATTATCCTCATTTTCTTGTAAGGACTGAGACAATTGCGGTATAATTGTAACCGTCGTATCTTTATCCAGACGCACCGAATATACTTTATTCAAAGAGACATCCAGCGTATTTACCTCCTGATAAGTATAATTTCCCTTATCATCGTAGCACGAAGCCACGAGTAATCCTAATATAAAATAGATCAATCTTTTCATACTGTTCAAATTTTAAAGTAATTCCGAAATATCCGGGATCTCGATCCATTCCCCGGTATTCTCATCAATCAAAGGCTGATTGGCCGGATCTGCTTTATAGGCTTCAAAATCCGTATAAAATCCGTTCGACAAGAGTATATCGTAAAACTGATTGGTCATCATCCATTCATTCAGGGAAGTCCCTCCGTATTTTGTAATCAGATACCGGGCTTTCGTCTCACTATAATCACCGAAATACATGGCATAGTAACCGTCCCATTCTTCCTCATAGGATCCCCATAAACCGAGATTTACCGTATCTTCGGCCTTTAATCTGAAAAATTGTCTTTCTAAAGTACCCGCTTCAAAATCAGATTGGGCATAATCGAAAGTCAGATTAGCCGAATATGTAGCATTACGTGTTGCCGGACGTTTTAAAAGTATTTTGAACACAGCCTGTCCGGTATCGGCAGGTACATAATATGTTTCCGGAAATAAAACTTCCAATGCATTTTCATCAGGAGCATCGGTTTTAAATACTACTTTCCGGGGATAATCCACCATAGCACCGCTGATTTTCACCCCGATCAATACAGTATCTACCCGCAATGAATCGCCCAACGGATTTATACCGAAATTCACCTCATAGTGCAGATAAGCCGTATCGTCCTCCCAATAGGGCTCCTTATTCTGTCCCAGATAATAATCCCCCATAAAATTAATTTGTTGTCCTGCTCCATACTGTACCATTTCATACTCTTGACAACTGTATAACACCGCCAAAGCCAGCATCAAAAAGATAACTATTCCTATTTTTTTCATAATTCTTCCGATTAATTGGTTTTACCAAACAAAGTTTCATCATCCGGCCAGGAGAACATATAGTTACTTTCGGTCATATTACTGAGCGGACTATGTAAAAAAGTAGTATACCCATTGCGTTTATAGAAATAGAACAACTGTCCTTCTCCATAAAACTCTTTCCGGTATTCTTTCTCGATCTCATTCAAACGGTTGGCTTCCGTACAAACCGTCGGGTCTATACCACACATTTCCCTTACCTTATTTAAATATCCGGCAGCCTCTTCAGGAGTTGCAGCACATTCTGCCAAAATGTAATACATCTCCGACAACCGGATCAATACGACCGTACCTTCTGTAGAAGCCCATAAATTCTCCTGTTTGTACTTTCTCATCGTAATCCCATGAGTACCGTAATCGAAGCCAACCCCCTCCCGGATGCGTAAGTCATTCGACCCGTCATTGGCCACATCGAAAAGTTCGTCCAAAAACTCTTCCTTACTGATATAATAGGTATTCCCATTAGTGATCGTAGCCACCTGCTGGTCGAAATCGTCCACATACACCGAAAATACAATTTCTTTCGAACGCAATACATCGGAAGCATCTCCGATCAGATCGAAATAACCACTCCCAATCACCTGATTGGCATAATTCTCTGCCTCCGTCTTATTTCCGGCATACAGATACACCCGGGCCAACAAAGCTTTCACCGCATACAGATTCATGCGTTTATGACGATATACCAAAAAACGGTCACCTCCCATATCCTCTTCCTCATAATCACTAACCGGAAACTCAAAATTCAGGGGATCGGTACCGGTGAGTAAGGTTTCCGCTTTTTTCAGATCGGAAATAATACTGTCCATGACCACATTCGACGGTTGCAACTCCTTGATTTCTTTACTGAACTCAGTCCGGTAGGTTATACGTTTAGAAGTGGGATTATCCTTATAAACCGGGCCGAACATCCGCAACAGGTCGAAATGCAGGAAAGCCCGTAAACCTAAAGCTTCTCCCTTTATAATCTCATAATAATGACCGGTCGTAAAAACCTGTTTATTCTCATCGCAATAATAGAGCAGGTTGTTCACGTTAGCTATAATGTTATACATTTTTTCCCAGATCGTTTTAGTATAACTTTCCGTTTTGGTAGAAGGGAAAGTATACCACAATTCATTCTGATAAGTCAAGGCATCGCTCGCCTGATAACGCTGCCCCAGAATATCGATAAAACCATAACTCAGATTCCGGGCATATAAATCGGTAGAAGCCATTTTAATATATACCCCGGTCAAAGCTTCTTTGAATCCCAATTCACGGCTGAACACTTTTTCTTCCTCCACGGTCGTCTTCGGTTGTACATCGAGCCAATTGGAACAGGAAGATAAGAATACCATTCCCAAACAAATGCTTACTATATATTTTTTCATATCCATCATTTTTAAAAGATCACATTCAAAGACATAGAAACCGAACGGGAAAACGGATAATCGATACCACGTTCCATTTTTACCGTAGAAAAGCGGCAGATATCTTCCATATACAATCCCAAAGTTGCAGAACTGATACCGGCCCGTTTCATCCAATTGTACTTTTTCCCTTCCAGCCGATAGGATAAATTCACTGTAGAAAAATAAAATTCGTTGTCATCCATCACAAAACGTGAACTTTCTTTCGTATCGGTCTTATAAATATTACCGTCTATCGCTTTAAAAAACACCTGATCACCGGGGTTCTGCCAACGACTGTACAAAGCCCTCCGGTCGGCATTCAACCGCAGATTGGCATTTTCAACCTTATTGATCAAAGTCTTGTTGTAGGTCTGTCCTCCGAAATGATACTGCCCGGCCAGGGTTAGGCTGAATCCTTTATAGGTAAAAGTGGTCGAAACCGATCCCTGAAGTTTGGGTTCCGTATCCCCCACCGGAATCTGGTCAGCCGCTGAATAGATATTCGTCAATCGTCCGTCACGGGTTAAAAACACTTCCCGGCCTGTCTGAGGATCGATCCCCATCGAGCGAACGGCCCAAATCGTCGTTTGTGAATAACCGTTTTCATAACGGGGCAAAGGGCTCTTTTCCCGCTTATCGGCGATATCCGTTTCGTAAGGATTTTCAACCTCATCGGCAATAGCCATTTGTTTTTCATTCATGACCTTCAGGGCATTGGAAATTTGTTCGATCCGCGATTTATTGTGCGAACCGGTGAAAATAATATTCCAATAAGCTTCTTTAGAAGGATTACTATAAGGCATCAAACGTAAAGTAACTTCATACCCTTTATTGGAAATCTTACCCAGATTTTCCTTCATGGTCAGAAAACCGACAGAAGGCGCCATACTATAATCCATCAGGGTATTTTTAGTGTATTTTTCATAATACTCGACTTTGGCACTCAAAATATTACGAAACATCGTAAAATCCAATGAAACATTATAATTTTCAGTCTCCTGCCACTTCAAATCGGGATTTCCCAACCCATAAATCTCCGTTCCAACGACATCCGAACTTTTATAGGTTTTCATCAGATTGGAATAAGTATACATCTGTAAAGACTGATAGGGAGTAAAACCTTGAGAACCGGTAATCCCGTATGTTCCCCGCAATATCAATTCATCGAATATCCCCCAGTTTTTGATAAATTCCTCTTTCTCGGCATTCCAGCGTAATCCGGCCGACCAGAAAGGAGCATAACGATTGTTCTTTCCAAATTCCGAAGAAGCATTGATACTCATACTATAGTCGACAGCATAACGTTGTTTATAAGAATAATTCAAGGTCATAACAAATGCCAAAGCCCTGGTCATATTCTCGTTACCTGTCGTATTCTGAAATTCTGTTCCCATATAAACTTCACTCAGCCTGTCGTTCGGAAAGCCCTTCATCGACAAAGCGGTCGTTTTCAATTGGCTTTCATTGATACTATAGCTGGCAAAGGCAGCCAATAAATGATCACCCCAGGATTTATTATAGGCACCCGACAACCTCAAACGATAAGAGGTATTTTCATTTTTAGTCCAATCGTACGAACCTTTTAAAGACGGATCTTTCTCTTCGTAAAAATCATTGTGCTGGGCTGATTTGAATACCTCTACGGTCCCGTCGTTACGACTCAGTGAAAAGTCCAGGCTCAACCGTAACGCATCGATCGGCAAATATTCGAGTTTCAAAGCTTCTCTCAACTCAAATTTCCGGCTGGAATTTTTAGATTCAAACTGCTTATTCCATAACGGATTCAAAATCGCTTTGTAATAATCACCGACATAACCACTACTATTATAATCCGTATTCGTCTCCCCGGTATCCAGTACCTGTTTGATATTACCATTCTCATCCGTCTTGCGGTAGTAAGGATTTACAATCGCATAATCCTGAAAAGTCCCATAGGGCGACTCCCGTGTTCCATCCGAATAATCCACGGTCAGTGAATTATTGATCAAAATCTTATTCTGACGATAATTCAGATCGATCTTTCCGGTTTTGGTATTCAGATTGGTCTCTTTCATTACCCCCGGGTCCCACTTGGCCCCCAAATAGATTTTATACCGTAAAGCCCGGTCTCCACCTTCCACTGTCAGGCCATGGCGATGGGAAAAAGCAGTCTGTACCGGTTCCCCCAGCCAATAGGTATCGACACCACGCAATACTTCCTGTTTCAAATGATTATAATAATTCTGTAATCCTACATCGTCCTTATTCGCATAATACCCGGCCAGTTCTTCCACCCTTAGTTTTTCCCCGGCATTCATCAGATCATACACACTCAAATCAGGCCATTCCAAACCGTAATTCCCGTTATAGGTAAACCGCAATTTTCCGGGTACCGGCGCTTTCGTTTCCACCACCACCACTCCGTTTGCTGCTTCCGAACCATAGATGACCGTCGCTGCAGCATCTTTCAACAAAGTGATCGATTCCACCTGTTCCGGGTCCAAATCCATAATCGTCGTCGCATCCACTCCGATCACCCCGTCCAGTACAAACAAAGGCTGATTAGGACGGGTATTCACATCTCCACGCAACACGACAACATCATTGGCTTCATAATTACCTAAACTGGCCTGTCCCCGCATCTGGAAATCAGGGATCGCATTCGGATTCGAGCCGGCCAGATTACCGGTATTCATCCGAAATCCGGGATCCAGCATCTCAAGTGCTTTCAGGACATTGCCAGCTGTCATCTTTTTGATTTCATCCCCTGATACCTGGGTTGCCGATCCGGTAAACCCTTCTTTGTTGCGTTTGAAAATACCGGTTACAACCACTTCCTCCAGATTTTCTTTAGCCACTTCCATCACGACATCGATCACCGTCCGGTTGCCCGGCTCTATCTCCTGCGACTCCATTCCCACAAAAGAAAATACAAGTACGACATCGTTCATTTCGGGAATTTCCAGGTTCCATTTCCCATCGATATCGGTAGCGACTCCCAGTGTCGTCCCCTTAATCCTCACCGTAACTCCCGGCATCACATCGCCACGGTTATCTTTGACCGTACCGCTCAGGACCATTTTTTTCTGGGGAACACTGTTCATCACCTGTACGGCAGGTTTCACAATCACGACCTCATCCACTACTTCAAAAGTCAGTCCGATATCTTTCAGACAAGCTTCCATAATCGTCACCACATCTGCATCCGTCATTCTAAAATCCCGTTTCTGCAAGTGCCGGATATCATCGTTACTGTACATAAAACTCATTCCGGTCTGTTTTTTCACTTGTTCGAAGATTTCCCGCAACGAGACATTTTTCAATTCGATACTCACCCGCTGGGCATTCACCGAAGCGAATAAAGAGGACACCGATAGAAACACAAATACCAAAGCAATTTTCATCATACGTAGAAATTGACTAAGCCACGGAATCCTGTTCCGCAGGCAAACACTTCTTCTGTTCATAAGCTTGTTTTTGATTTTACATTAAGTCTGTTTGTTATACATTATTCCGGACTCCTGTTTGCGGCACGATATCCGAAACTTCTTATTCGATTTTATTCCTTTTCTCTTTTATTTCATGTCTAATTTATTTATCTTTGAGTAATGATTTTACATCAAGCCTGTTTGTCAGGTATCGGGGAGGATGATATTTGCGGTATCATCCTCCTTTTCACTAATAGCTATTGACCACCACCGTACGTCCTTTTTGCGTAAACTTCACTTTATTCATCCTTTCCATGAGATTCAGGACTTTTGAAATTTCCTCATATTTCAAAATATCGATTGTAAAGTGCATCTCTTTCACATCGGGATCAGCATAAAACAACTCGAAATCATACCAGCGTTGCAATTCGGCCATAATCTTTTCCAGGCGTTCGTTTTCAAATACCATCCGTCCGTTTTTCCAGGCAATAAAGGGATATATATCCACTTCGGCAACCCGGACGTCTCCTTTTCCGGCAATCCGGGCCTGTTCTCCAGACTTCAACCGGTCGTATGTCCGGCCGCTGCTCACACCGACCGCCCCTTGTACCAAAGTTGTCACCACCTCTTTTTCATCGGTATAAGCCCTGACATCGAATTCGGTCCCTAAAACCGAAATATCGGCTTTATCCGTATGTACTGTAAAAATGAGATTCTCACGGTGAACCACTTCAAAAAATCCTTCTCCTCTCAACCATACCTCCCGGCTCTCTGTTCCGAAATACACCGGAACTTTCAGCTCCGAACCGGCATTCAGATGAACGACGGAGCCATCCGGCAGACGAGTGATGTATTCTCCTCCGTGGGGTATCCGTACCACATTGTATTCTTCTCCTCTCTCCCCGGCAATCACGGGCTGAATGATATCCAGAGTATCCCGGCTGCTGACCAACTGTATCCCCTGAGCCTCGAGACGCAAAGTGGTATCTTTATTAAAAAGGAACTGTTGCCCTCCGGCCAACTCGACAATCGCCTTAGGACTTCCCATCCGGATCGACCCGGCCAAAGGCGAACCACCCCTGTCTTGCCGGCTATTGCTCCACAACCCTACCGCCCCTATTCCCAATGCGAGTATACAAACCGCAGCAACCACCCTGAAACGGATCAGACGCACCGAACGGCCCCGCCGACGGACGATCCGTGCTTCCAACCTTTTCCATTCCCGTCGTCGCAATGCTTTATTATTATCCGACACCGCTTTCTCCAAAAAGGATCCTGAAACTAATTTTTCGTATAATCGCTGATGCTCCTCCGACTGATTCCGCCATTCGTCCAGCAAACGTCGTTCTTCACCGGAAGCTGAACCTAATATGTCTTTAACGATTATTTTCTTCAACCGATCGAATTCCATCTTTTCAACATTTTTATACTAAAGATGCCATTTCAAAAGGGAGGTGTTATATAAATTTCGCAATTTAACACCAATTAACATTCCAAGAAATAAAATAAAAAACCTTAACGTATTATATATGAAAGGTTATCCGATCCAGGTAATAAAGCAAAGGAGTTTTTCCAGCCGGACACGCAGATAATGATTGGCATTGTTTTTATGCTTTTTGATGGTATTGATGGCAATGTTGAGCTCTTCAGAAATTTCCTGGTGGCTTTTCCCTTCCAAACTTCTGAGGTAAACTTTCCGGCAAGCATCCGGCAACTCCTCGAACACCTCGTTGACCAAGGCATACACTTCGGCCTCGATTATCCGGTCGACAAAAGCCTCTTCGGTTTCTTCCGGCTCATATTCGGCCAGCCTGTGCTCCCGGCGGCGGTTATCGCGGATATAAGTGAGGCAATTATTTCTAACGGACCGGTACAGATAAGCTTTCAGGACCATTTCGTTCTCGAACATCTCTCCTCTTTCCCACAATTTGACAAACAAATCCTGTAATAGATCACAAACCACTTCTTCATCCTCGATATAGCGAAACGCAAAATATTTCAAAGCTGAAAAATAAGCTTCATATTCAGCTTTAAATCGTTTTGCATCTGAAAAATCGATCCGTTGTTTTTCCGTCTTTGTCAATATAAAATTTTTTCGTCCTTGTCGAAAATACACCCATCGGTAAAGCGCAAACCAAAATTCGTAGGTTTCACCGATCTTTTACCGGTAAAAAACCTATCACAAATTTGGAGAACGGAGAATTAAAGTTTACTCTTCGTTTCTCCATCGTTCCCAAAAAAACGATCGTTTTATTTGGGTATATCAATAAAAATTTTAGACAAAAATAGCCAAATGATCACGAAATTAAAACACTTTTAATCAAATTGTTGAAAAATTGCCGTTTATAAATTTTATACCCTTGTTTACCCCGAATAAAACGATCGAATTTATGGGAATTTCGGATCTTGAGCTTGTCGATGCGATTCGGAAAGGCGAAATAATCGCCTTTCAGGAGTTGTATAAACGCTATGCGGATCTGATGTACCGGAATATCCTGGTTCGGGTCAACTCTTCTTTCGATGCCGACGATATCTTTCAGGATTTTTTTATCAAACTGTGGGAGAAAAGGGCGAATTTTAAAATCGAATCGAATGTAAAAGTGTATCTTTTAGTTGCTTTAAAACATCACATTCTCAATACCATTAAAGAACGGCAAATCCGCCTGAAATATCAGGAAGCCTCGGGACAGGCCCTGATTGAAGAGGATGACTATACCTGGGTGAAAATTGTTTCCGAAGATTTGAGTGTACGAATGAGGGAGGTGGTAGATACTTTTCCACCACGCTTAAAAAATATCTACATATTAAGCCGTGAACGCCATCTTTCTGTTAAAGAAATTGCGGAGAAACTAGCGGTATCTGAACAAACCGTAAAAAATCAGTTGACCGAATTACTCAAAAGGCTCCGGAAAGAAATGAATAATAAAAATTTTATTTTTTGGTTTTCTATATTTTCTTGAAATATTATTCCTAAATAAATAGTTCAATTATTATTCATTTTGATAATTAATTTATTTTATATAAATTTGTAAAACATGTTTGATCAGGAGAAAGATGGGAAGATTTACGTTTTTATACGCCGAATGGCCTCCTATTCCGGCACAGTAACTGTCGAATTTGTTGACAAACCCTTAATTTAACAAACGGGATGATGCAGTAGTTTAAAAACTTACGTTCTAAATTAATCAGTGTATGAAAGGAGAATATATATGGATAGTATTCCTGTTTTTGGTGGGCGGATGTTCATCGAAATCTACTGGTGATATCATGGACATTTCTGTCAACATTGAAAGTGAAGGACGGATGTCCGAGTATTTTCAGGAAGCTGAACTCTTTTTTTTGGAAACGAACGATCAGGCATTGATTTCAAATGTCGATCAAGTGGTTTTGGCGGATAATCGAATTGTTCTATTGGGTAATTTTGCGCGGAACGTTTTTATTTTTAATACTTCGGGGAAGCATATCGCGACAATCGAAGCTTCGGGGAAAGGCCCCGGAGAGTATGTTCTGGCACAAGATATCTGTATTGATTATGATAAGAAAGAATTGGTATTATTGGCATCGGTACCATCGAAATTGATGTTTTACAATTTCGAAGGAAAGCTCGAACGGGAATATGGATTGGAGAATGAAAACTTTTCTTTGAATAATATCGTCGTCAATAAAAAACAACTTTGGGGAAATTATGGTCCCGGTCAGGATTCTTGTGTGGGAATTGCTTTTTGGAATCCGGAAAATGAAAGATTTGAATTCCAGAGAGAAGCTACTTTAACTCAGCCTTATAAAGCACCTGTAGTAACCGAGGGAATGTATATGTTACAAGGAGAACAGGTGAATTTGGTGAAGGATTTCGATCGTACGATTTATACCTATAGGGATGGAAAATTGAGTCCGCGTTATAGGCTGGATTTCGGAGAACAAAATTTTTTGAATATTTGGATGGAAGAGATGGGGGATTCGGATTTTGTCAACAAAACATTAACGCAAGGATATATATATAAATTGCAGAATGTAAAAGAAACTTCCGGATTGATTTATTTTAGTATCAATAATGGCAAGGGGATAGGGATCATCGATAAGCAAACAAGGCAGGCGGTCTTATATCAAAAAATGAAAGATGAGTATTTCGGATTTGATTTCGACCGGATGAAACCTGTGTCAGATGCTGAGAATAAATATTTCGGCTATATGGTTCCTGTCGTATCTTTACAGAAAGGAGTGCAACAAGGGCGCTTAAACGACCGGAAAGAGCTGATAGATAGAATCGATCGGTTAGAAGAAGATAGTAATCCCGTCTTGTTTTTGTATAAGAGTAAAAAATAATTTACTAACTATAATCTTGATTGATATGAAGAAAAAACTTTACATTTTAGGCCTGGTCGTAATATTGGGATTGGGAGGTGCCTATGCTATTGCCGGAAATTCGGATACGAATGTCTGTTTTTGGAAGGGACGTGCCTATCAACCGGGAGAAGTTTGGGAAGAAGTAGTGAACGGAGTGACCTACCGGTACACGTGTAAGGAAAATGGTGAAATCGTTGTTAGTCCACTTCCCTGAGATCGGTAGGCTGAAATATGAGGGGGAAAATACCCCCTTAAATCTTTTTGTATGTAAGAGTGTGATGAAAGGAGTATCTTGGGGGCTGTTATTCTTGTGGCTCGGAGTCATCTCTTGTTGTCTTTTTGCTTGTCAGCAGAAAGAAGAAGAGGTTCGCTTAACCTTTGAAGATGGGATTGCGCAAGCTTTGCAAACCGGAAAAAAGTTGCTGGTGTGGCATGCCTGGGAAAATGGAATCGATACGACGGATTATTTCGAAAAGATTAAAAAGGAATTTGAATCGGATTCATTGTTCCGGCAAAATTATATTCTTGTACATCATGTAGCCAATATCGTCGGAAATGAAGCTTTATCCCGGATATTGCAGAATAATAAGCAGCCTCTATGGCTGCTGTTTTCAGCTGATTTGAATCTGGAAATGGTGTGGCCCGGAGCGAAAAAGGAGTTGAAACAAAGATTAGATAGTGTGTCGAAGGGATTTGCTCTTACCGAAACGTATGCGAATACGTTGCATCTGTCCGATGAAGATTATAAAAAGGTAGTTTCTTCTACGTTAAAAGCGTTTTGGGCCTGTAAAGAAGGAGATGAGGGGAAAGCATTCGATATGATTCGGTATTCGGTACAAATAGCTCCTTATTTTTATAATTCCTATCTGGCTGCTAAAATATATGAAAGGAACGGAAAACAAAAGGAAGCTGAAGAGCAGGCACAGTCGGCACTGCAATTATACGATGAGTCGGATTACTTTTTATATCATGCTTTATGTGATGAATTATATTTCATATTGGGCTGTAACGCTCCTACCGGAGGAGAGCAGAGGCATATCGTGTTTCGCGAGACGATGAAAGACTGCGGGCGAATCGGATACCGTACAAAATGTGAAATCGATTATGAATTTAAAAATATCGGTTCTGTTCCGGTTTTGATAAAACAAGTGGTAAAAAGTTGTAACTGTATGGAAGTCTCCTGGGATACTCAGCCGGTATTACCTGGAGCGACTGGACATATCCATGTGGTTCATAAAGCTGACCGGAAGGGGAATTTTTCAAAAATGATCGCTGTATTTCTCCATCCGGATTCTCCGAAGATCTTCTTGTCTTATAAAGGGAGGGTTTATTGAGTAAAAGTGCTCTCTTCCGGTTAGTTATAGTAAATTGTGTTTAAAATCCCGGGCTCTGTAAGGGCCTTTTTTATTGCCGACAGATGCTCTCTCTTTATGAACGAACGATCGTTATTTAAAATTTTGAAATTTATTGGAAAATTTTCTTCTTTTTTATAGTACCTCCCTATGCTCGCAATTGTCTTTTAAGAAAGAGACAAAAAATAATGAACATTCAGGAATTATATACTTTATTAAAAAAATACCGGGAAAGACGTTGCACAATTGAGGAAAGCGACAAACTGAATTGTTGGTTCGAGCAATTCCAGGAAGAGGCGGATCGGATTCCCGGGATACCGGAGGAAAAACTTGAACGGTTATTTTCTCAGATAGAAAGTAAAATTCTGTTTTCACAGTCTGTACGGCAGATGCAGAAGAGATTATTTCGCCGTTTAGCCGGTCTTGCTGCTATGCTTGCCGTTTGTACGACTGCCGGATATTATCTTTTTAAGGCTCCCTCAGAAACCGTATTACCGGAGAAGCAAGAAGCTGTCCTTATCCAACCCGGTCGTCTTCAGGCCCGGCTGATTTTATCGGATGGCTCTACGGTTCTGTTGGATAGTTCCACCGTCGTGAAAGATTTGCCGGGACAATTAATCAAGACCGCTGCTACTCCCGTTCTGGATTACTCTGCGACAACATCCGGGGTGACAGAAGAAGCATTCAATGTCATTACTGTCCCCCAGGGAGGAGAATATAAGCTCATCCTGGCCGACGGTACGCAGGTTTGGCTGAATTCGGGCTCCTCCCTGAAATATCCGGTCGCTTTTGTAAAAGACAGCCGGCAGGTAGACCTGAACGGAGAAGCCTATTTCGAGGTAACGAAAGACAGCCGGCCTTTCATCGTGAGGACTTTCGATATGGATATCAAGGTATTAGGAACTTCGTTCAATATTTCAGCTTATGGAAATGATGATTGCATCCGGACGACTTTGGTCGAAGGAAAAGTCATCGTAGCCAATAAGCACGATGAGTGCGAATATACGATGGCTCCCGGACATGCCTGGACGTATACCCGCTCCACCGACAAAACGGAAATGACAGAATGCGATACGGAATTGTATACGTCCTGGATCAAAGGAATATTTAAATTCCGGGATATGCCCCTCGAAGAGATTATGCAAAAATTGAACCGGTGGTACGGGTGCTCCGTCCGGTTCGAAAACGAACGGTTGAAACAACTGCGGTTTAGTGGTACTGCCAAAAAGGATAGACCCATCGGATATTTATTAGAAATGATCCAGTCAATCACAAAGGTAGATTTTGAAATTGAAGGGACATCGGTTGTCGTAAAAAGCAGATAAAAGAAAAACAGGGAGCTCTCACCCTCCCTGTCTGAATCAATAAACAACGGTCACTGCTGATAGTTTGCAAGCGGTCAGGTAGTGATGTATTTACTAATTAAATAACAAATGTATGAAAAAAACAGGTAGAATTCAAATTTTGAAACACATGCGAAATCTGTTTCTCTTCATTTTGCTTTCTGCTTCAAGTGTCTGGGCTAAGGGAAGTTATTCCCAGGAGACTCAATTGAAGCTGAATGTTAAAAATGGAACACTGGAATCGATTTTTAATCAGATCACCAGGCAAAGCCAACTGGAGTTTTTTTACAACACCAATGCGTTGGATGTAAAACAAAAAGTGGATTTATCCAAAAAAACGGGAACGTTGGATGAAATCCTGAAGGAAATTCTGGGAGATAAATATAGGTACAGGATAAAGGATCAGTATATTTTGATTTCGGAAGTAGAACCCGAAATGCAGGCGGAGAAAAAATCGGTGACTATAAACGGACAAGTGAGAGACCGGAAAGGGGCTGTTATTCCCGGAGTGACCGTATTATTAAAAGGTACTACCCTGGGAACTGCTACCGACATGAACGGGGAATTTAAAATCACCGTACCGGAACAGCCTGAAATCATCCTCCAATTCTCTTTTATCGGTATGAAGAATAAAGACGTCGAATACAAAGGAGAACCTGCTCTGAAAATAGTACTGGAAGAGGATGTGGCAGAAATGGAGGAAGTGATCGTTACCGGTATTTTCACCCGTAAGGCAGAGAGTTATACCGGAGCTGCAGTGACCGTCACTCAAGATCAATTGAAACGGGTAGGTAACCAGAATATTTTCCAGAGTTTGCGTAATATCGACCCTTCTTTGGCTATCAGCGATAACCTGGATTTCGGTTCCGACCCCAACAAACTGCCGGATATGAAACTGCGCGGAACTTCTTCTTTCCCCGGTGCAGACGACGGATTGGACCTGAAAGGCAACTACATGAACAAGCCCAATCAACCCCTGTTTATTCTGGACGGATTCGAGGCGAGCGTCGAGAAAATTTTCGATATGGATATGAACCGGGTGGAGAGTGTGACTATCCTGAAAGATGCTTCTGCCAAGGCCTTGTATGGTTCCAAAGCAGCCAATGGGGTGGTGGTTATCGAGACCAAACGTTTGTTATCCGGACAGCTGAGGGTGACTTATAACGGGAGTTTGGATATCGAAGCGCCCGACCTGACCAGTTATGATTTGTGTAACTCACTCGAAAAACTCGAAGTAGAAAAAGTAGCCGGGTACTATATAACAGAACGTAGTCCCGAACAACGGGATTATCTCGAAAAATTGTATGCAACCCGGAAAAAAGCAGCGCTGGAAGGGTTGGACACCGACTGGTTGTCTAAACCGTTGCGTACCGGCATAGGGCATAAACATTCCCTCTCTTTTGAAATGGGCGACGAAAATCTGCGGGTGATAGCCGATGTGTCCTATAATCAGATAGCCGGTGTAATGAAAGAATCCGGACGTACCAATCTGGCCGGAAGTATGAATGTCTCTTATCGGTTGAAGAATTTCCTTTTTAAGAACATTATGAGTATTACCAGTAATAAGAGTACCGATTCTCCTTACGGCACTTTCCGGGATTATGCCAGTATGAATCCCTATTGGCGGGCAACCGATAGCAATGGAAATATTCCGAGATACGCCGAAATTATCGATTTGGGATACAATAGTTATAAATATATCACCAATCCGCTATATAACTCGACCTTAAATACGAAATTGGATGCCAGTTATCTGGAATTTACGAATAACTTTTATGCCGAATGGACGATTCTGGAAGGGTTGAAAGCTACTGCCCGTATCGGTATTACTACCAAGAAAAACGAAGCCGATTCTTATTATCCGGCTAATCACACTAAATTTGAAAACTATTCCAAAGAAGATTTCTTCCGTAAAGGTTCGTATCAGTTGAATAATGGAAAAAGCAGTGACCTGAGCGGTGATTTCAATATCAATTATTCAAAGTCTATCGATAAACATTATCTGTTTTTGAACGGAGGACTTTCTTTGAGCGAAAAGACTTTTGACGAAGTGATTCATTATGCCGAAGGTTTCCCGAGCGATAAGATGGACCACATCATGTTCGCTCGCCAATATGCCAAAGATTCACGGCCGACAGGCCTCGAAAATACCACCCGGGATATGGGTATTTTGGGCGTATTCTCCTATTCTTACGATAACCGTTATCTGACGGACATCACTTTGCGGTCGAACGGCTCTTCTCAATTCGGGAAGAACAACCGCTGGGCTTTGTTCTGGAGTGCCGGACTGGGATGGAACATTCATAATGAAAAATTCCTGCGGGAATCCAAGATTATAAAACAGCTGAAACTGAGAGGCTCGGTCGGCTATACCGGTAATCAGAATTTCAGTGGTTATCAGGCTATTTCTACTTATAAATATTATCTGGATAAATCTTATCAGGATTTTATCGGTTCTTATTTACTCGGCCTGGCCAATGATGATTTGAAATGGGAGCAAAAACTGGATTATAATGTGGGCCTGGATGCTTTGATTCAGCGGTTGACCCTGCGTTTCAACTACTATGTGGCTTATACGGACAATTTGTTGACAGACATCTCCTTGCCCACCTCTACCGGTTTCTCCACCATGAAAGAAAACCTGGGTAAAGTAAAGAATGACGGGTTCGAACTCGATGCTTCGTATACGGCTTTCCAAAACCGGAACGGCTATGTAAATTTCACTTTCTCGATAGCCACCAATAAGAATAAGATCATGAAGATTTCAGATGCGCTGAAAAAATACAACGACGAGCAGGATAAGATTGCAGCCAGCAGAAATCAGGGAGCGCCGGTGAAGAAATATGCCGAAGGCATGTCGATGAATGCGATTTGGGCAGTACCTTCTATGGGTATCGATCCGGCAACGGGCCGGGAGATCTATATCAACCGGAAAGGACAGATGACTTATAACTGGAACGTAAACGATATGATCGTCTGTGGAGACTCGGAATCCAAATACCGGGGAAATTTCGGAGTAAACGGAGAGTATAAAGGAATCGGTTTAAGCGTAGTATTCCGTTACCTCGGCGGAGGAAAAATGTATAATCAGACCCTGGTAGACCGTGTTGAAAATATCGATGTATATTATAATGTAGACCGGCGGGTACTGAGCGGCAGATGGCAGGAACCGGGACAGCATGCCGATTACAAGATCCTGGGCGACTATTGGGATTCAGAAAATGAAGTGTGGGTGAATGAGAAAACCCGGGCTACTTCCCGATTCGTTCAAAAACGGAACGAACTGGATTTTGCTTCCCTGACTGCCTATTATGATTTCAAACGGGAATGGATTCAGAAGATCGGACTGGAACGGCTGAAATTGTCTTTCTATATGAACGATATCTGTAAATTCTCTTCGATTAAAGTGGAAAGAGGTTTGGATTATCCTTTCGCCCGTACGATGTCATTTGCCCTGTCGGCTACTTTCTGATTTTGTTGCACCCAATTAAATGAAAAGAAATATGAAAAGAATGTTGAAATATATCATTGCTTCCAGCCTGCTACTGATGTTTTCCGGCTGTAATGACTGGCTCGATGTGCAACCGAAATCTGAAATCCGTTCAGATATTCAGTTCGAAACAGAGGGAGGATTCAAAGATGCCCTGATCGGGGTCTATCTGGGATTGACCGAAGATGCCCTGTATGCCAAAGATCTGACCTGGCATTTTGTTGATATTCTGGCTCAGCAGTATCCTCTGCATTCATTGAGTACGAATATCGGTATCAAAAATTACGAGTACACCTCAACAACGGTGATGCCCCGGATTGAAAATATCTGGCTCAAAGCTTACAATGCAATTGCCAATATCAACAACGAACTGGAATATCTGGAGAAGAAAAAGAGTATTCTGGATCCGATCAATTATGCTATTATTAAAGGCGAATTGCTGGGTTTGCGGGCTTATGTTCATTTCGATCTGATCCGGCTGTTCGGCTATGGAAATGTAGCCGGAAGAGAGGAAGTCTTATCTAAGGAAACGATCCCTTATGTGACGGAATATACCAAAGATATTACTCCACAGTTGACTTATGCACAAACCTTTAAGCTGATGGAACAGGATCTGACGGATGCATTGGCATTGTTGAAAGAAGATCCGGTGTATGATACGGAACGTCCCGAGGACTATTACCATGTGGTCAATAGCGACGGATTTTATGACAAACGGTCGATGAGAATGAATTATTACGCGGTCAGAGGTCTGATGGCCAGAATGATGTTGTGGCAAGGCAAGAAGAAAGAGGCCTTGGAAGCGGCTGTCGAAGTGATCGAACATGCACCTTATTCTTGGGTCAGCCAGGCAGCTGTTTCGAATCCGACACTGAAAGACCGGGATATGATTTTCGTGGATGAACATCTTTTTACACTCAATGTCATTAAACTGGGCGACCTGATCAATTCATATCTCGATCCGACTATCAACAACAATTATGAACTGCTTTACCAGAGTAAAACAGTGGCTGACGGGATTTATGAAATCAACAATGGGGTCGGAGTATCGGATTACCGGTATATGTACTTATACGATATTTCGGGAACGAACTATGTGACGGCAAAATTGATACAACGCGATTATTACAATGACAAATATTCGAAACGTATTCCTTTGATGAAGATCTCCGAAATGTATTATATCGCTGCCGAATGTTTGTTGAACGGTGAGACAAAAGATCTGGGAAAAGCCCGGGAATATATGAATACGGTCCGGGAAAAACGGGGAATTATTATCCCGATCCCGGAAGGAGCCGATGAAGCAACCCTGGAAACGGAGATCCAGAAAGAATACCGGAAAGAGTTCACCTGCGAAGGACAATTATTCTACTATTATAAACGTAAAATGATTTCTCCGATTCCGGGCACTTCTATTACCTTAACCGATAAGAATACGATGCTGCCTTATCCGGATGTGGAGATCGATTTCGGGCAGAGAGAACAATAACAGGATTTGAATATATAAATTGATGAAGTATGAAAAGACATATCGTTTATTCAGGGATAATCGCCATGCTGACCTATTGTCTATGGGGATGTGAGGAAGAGAAGACATTGCAGTATGTAAACAATCCGGCCATTAATTTTACCGGAGGAACCGGGCTCTTTTCGTTTATCGCCACTCCCGACTTAGCGGATACGGTATTGACCGTCGGATTGGAAATCATGGGATATGCAGCAGACGTTGACCGGGAAGTGAATGTAGAAGTATTACAGGATAGTACGACTGCTATCGACTATGAATTGCTGACTCCGACAATTATCGAAAAAGGGAAATACACCGGACAAGTAAAAGTGAGGGTGAAAAATACACCCTTACTGAAAGAAAAAGAAGTACGTCTCTGGTTGGTATTGAAAGAATCAGATGATTTTTCCGTCGGGGTGAGCGGGATGAACCAGAGCATTTTGAAGTGGAGTAACCGGTTGATCCAGCCTGCCAACTGGAGATGGTTACGCTATTATTTCGGTACTTATAGCACCCGTTTTTATGAGTTCATCATCGAAGTAACCGGAAGAACCGAGTTTCCTTATAATCACCCCGACGCTTCTCTGGAACCGATGGGGGTTGATGAGGTGGAAGCCTGGGCCAATATGGTGAGAGACGCTTTAGACGAATACAATGCCACACACGATGATGTGCTGAGACATGATGACGGAGATGCTAAAGGACAACCTGTAGTGATCCCTTAATATTGATCTGATTTTAAATAATGAAAATGATGAAACGAAATAATATATTGATTTGGATAAGTGTACTCTTTCTCGCTTTAGTTTTTTCTGCTTGCTACGACGATGAGAGTACTTACGACACGAATATCATCCCCGAAGTAGTGATCGATACGACGGGAATACCTGCCCGTCATTCGGTGTTTTTCAACCATACGATGACCCTGGAGCCTAAAATTTATAAAAAAGGAGATCCGGATGCCGAATTGGAATACCTTTGGCGGATCGATGTCAGTTCGAGCGATACGACAAGAATGGTATTGGGACATGAACCTAAGTTGAATGCTAAAATTACGGTTTCTCCGAATACGCTGGATTATACATTGTCATTGACGGTAACCGATAAATCAAACGGATTGCAATATTATATGTATTGGAAAGTATTCGTTTCCAGTGAGTTCGGAGAAGGATTGATCGTTGCCGATACCAAAAATGGGTCGACTTCGGATCTGAACCTGATTATGGCCAACGAATTTACCGAAGGGTTTAAAAACGAGGGAAAGGATATCATTCACCGGAATTTATATTCACAGAGTAATGGAGAGGAAATCGATGGGGTGGTCTGCGGAGTGTATTATGGAAATGTATACAATAAACGGAGAATTACCGCTATTACACCAAATTCTATCGTACGTTTGAATCCGCTCGATTATCAGTTTATGGACAGGGACGGCGATGCTTTCTTTATCCCGATGGAAAAAATCGCTCCGGCCTATATTTGCAATGGCTATACTTCCGAATACCTGGTAATCAATAAAAAAGTCGCCATTTTATCAGCTCAGCACAATACTAAATACGGTTATCCTTATACCGGTGATTATGAAGTTAAAAAGTATATTGCCGTCAACCCTTCTACCTATTATAATTCTGTCGGGGGAGGCGTTGTGTATGACGAGAAACACAATCGTTTCCTTTGGCTTCCTTACTTCTATAATTCGTCTCCGATGGTAGAATGTAAAGCTTTTGCCGGGGGAGAGTTCGATCCGAACAATGTGGGAGATAAAACTTGCCTGTTCGCTGATTTAGGAAATCTGAACGATTACTATTTTGTCATGAAAGATCGGCAGGCCGAAAACTATTACATTTATGTCGTCGATGGAAATACCGGAGGCAAGGACAACGGTATGTTGGGCAAACATATCTATAATATCAGTCATTGCCCAAAGATCGGGCAGGCGGTTGCCTATGTATTCTCTCCTTTGGAAAATACCTTGTATTATGCTACGGATTCTGAAGTGTATGCCGTTATGCTGGCTACAGAAAACCTGATGACAGAGTTGCGGTATCCGACTTCTGCCGGGAATCCGTTGGCAACCGGAGAGAAAATTACTTCTCTGGAAATTCATAAAGGAGATGGATATGCGACTTTGGGCGAACGTACCGAAGAGGGAAAAGTCGTAAAGGATCAGGTCGGTTCGGAATACCGTCTGTTGCTGATGACAACGTATAATGAGACTTCAAAAGAGGGAGTGGTTTACACCTTACCGATCAAGAACCTGGGAGCAGGGGTGATTGCTGAAAATTATGTGAAGCGCTTCGGAGGATTCGGCCGCGTTTTGGCTACTTATCCTCAGGGTAAATAACCTAAGCATCAGAATAGGCTAATGTGTCTGAACAACACATTAGCCTATCATTTTTCTCTTTTTTACTAAAATGAAACGGTGCCAATTTCTTGAGTAATCCAGCGATTATAACGATACCCCTAACTTCTGACATCTTTGTTCCCGTTGGTTTCCAGTTTACCGGATAGGAAAAGAGATGGTAAAACGGCTTCCTTTACCGACTTCACTCTCTACGCGAATGGTGCCGCCATGAGCTTCGACAAAGTCTTTCGAAATAGCCAGGCCTAAACCACTCCCCTGCACTTTTGTGCCTGGGACACGGAAATACCGATCGAAAATACTTTGATGATAGCGGGGATCTATTCCTTTTCCGAAATCCTGCACATATATTTCGATCTGGTGTGCCTGCCGGACAACTCCGATGATCACCCGCGAATTTTCAGGCGAATAATGGATGGCGTTCGACAACAGGTTAGTCACCACCCAAGCAATCTTTTCACTATCTACAAAAAGTTTCGGAACTTTTTCTTCAGGATAGTCCACTTCGATATTACATTTAAACCGGTCAGCCAGGACACGGGTGGCATTGACTGCATAAGTGATCAACTCTATCGGCTTGGTCACTTTAGGATTCAGCTGCAATTTGCCGGTTTCCACCTGTGTCATCTTCAGCAATTCGCCCGTAATATTCAACAAACGATCGCTATTTTCCTGAATACTCAAGGCCAAAGCCCGTTGTTCTTCGTTCAGATCACCGATCCGCCGGTCTTCCAGTAATTTCAGGCTCATCAATATAGCCGAAATAGGCGTTTTCAACTCATGCGATATCGTAGAAATAAAAGTCGTCTTTGCAGTATCCAGTTCTTTAAACTCCGTAATGTTTTTCAGCCAAATCACATTTCCCCCGAAATGTACGTTCTGTTCCCCGGGGTCGGTAGTTTGTATCGGAATATATTGTGCCTGAAAATAACTTTCTTTATTATCTGCATAAATTTTAAGCGGTTCGCGGGAATCTGCAGGAGTCACCAATTCCCGGACCAAACGACGCAACAAATCATTTTTCAGGGCCAATTCGGCAGCAGCTTTCCCGATCACATCTTCCCGTTTCAGATTCAGCACCGATAAAGCTTCGTCGTTGGCGAACAATATTTTCCGTTGTTCATCCAACCCCAGGATAGGCTCATGAATACTATTGACAATCCCTTCGACATATTTTTTAGCCGTGAGAATATCCGCCAGTATACTTTGCCGGTATTCGGACAATTTAGCAGCCATATTATTAAATGAAGTCGCCACTTCTTCAAATTCCCGGGTATCTTTAAAATGTAACCGTTTATCGTAATTGCGGTTAGAAATCTCCACAATCCCATCCATCAATTCCCGGATAGGACGAGTGATAGACCCCGGGAAAACCATTAGAATCCCTAAAGCGATCACCACACAAACGATGCCCACGACATAAATCCACAACAAAGCATTGGTAGCTGTACGTCCGGCAATCTCACTCTTATGGTAAATAGAGTGCATATTGACTTGTATAATATCGTTCAAGTCCTGCCGCAACTGCCTGACCACCAGCTGACCGGTATCTTTCTTAAACTGTTCGAAATGCATCATCAAACGGGTCGTCACTTCGGCTTCGTCTTTCTCGGTAATATTATTCTGCTGTTTCCGGAGATTATCGATAAATACATTTACCGCCGCCGTATCTTTACCTATATTCTCCAAAGAATACAACATCTGGCGCGCATAGCTCAACGACTGATAATTATCCGCCAGAATATTCCTGGTATCCGTCGACATATCGGTAATGTACTTTCCGGCCACTACTCCCAATATCAAAATCAGAATAAACAGGATGCCAATCCCATAGGTAAGCTTAGTTTTAATTTTCATATCTTCTATTTTGAGCTAAAATAATCAAATCGATGTTCAACCGGGCCAAACCGTTCAATAGTTTACGGTAATGTATGACTGATTTCAGCAAAGAAGTCCATCTAAATGCAGGTTTTCCCACACATACAGTGCTGATCTGATATTTACGGCAGACATCGATAATGCTATCGACGACATGATCCGATTGTACCTGAATCACTTCACCGCGCAGATCGGTAGCCAACTTAAAATGATTGATCAGATAACGCTGATTGGCCAGGGGAATACGGTCGGGAGCCTCCCGGGACGTCTGTACGTAAAGTACGGCAAAACCGGCATTATAACGGGTAGCCAAGCGGGCAGTCTTTCGGATAATCCGCCTCGGTGTTTTCTCAGCACTACTGATACAAGCCAAAAATTTCTCATGCCGGATTCCCACATTTTCCACCACCTCATTTTCCACTTTTTTCTCTACACGCAAAGCCACCTCTTTTAAGGCCAACTCACGTAATTGAAGTATATTTTCGGATTTAAAAAAATGGTCCAAGGCCATTTGGATTTTCTCCGGTTTATAAATATGACCGGCTTTCAATCGGTTTACCAATTCATCGGCCGTCAGATCGATATTAACCACTTCATCGGCTTGTTCGAGTACGCTATCGGGAATCCGTTCTTTTACTTCAATGCCGGCGATGGCTTTGACCTCTTCATTCAAACTCTCGATATGCTGGATATTGACTGCACTGATGACATTGATCCCTGCATCCAGCAATTCGAAAACATCTTGCCACCGCTTTTCGTGTTTACTTCCTTCAACATTGGTATGGGCCAATTCATCGACAATTACGATTTCGGGATGTAAATGCAAGATAGCCTGCAAATCCATCTCTTCCAATTCTTTCCCCTTGTAAAAAATCTTCGCCCGGGGAATGACAGGCAATCCCTGTAGTAAGGCTTCGGTAGCGGTCCGGCCGTGAGTCTCGACATACCCCACTTGTACATCCACCCCACTATCAAGCAATTGGTGAGCCTCCTGAAGCATCCGAAAAGTCTTGCCAACTCCGGCTATCATACCGATATAAACCTTAAACTTTCCCCGCCGGGACTGTTTGATTAAATCTAAAAAATGTTGTACACTTTCTTCTTTTTCCATTGGACACGGTTCCTGATAATAAATTTCTAACCAAATCTGTGCCACAAAACGCGAGCAGCAACTATCGCAATGAATATCAACCCACTAAACCGACAAACATCCGGACAACAATCTTACAGACCCTTTCATTTTGAAAAAACATTTCCCAAAATGAAAATTATCCTATCTTTCTTTATTCTTTATATCCCGTTTGACCATCCGTAGTACGAAAATAACGATAATGAAAGCAGCCAATATACGGAGGTAGGCCCACTGGCTGTTTTTTCCCCATAAATCCTGATAATCGATAGCCCAGAAATTTATAGCAAATAAAGCCATGGCCAATCCGAGCAAAACTATTCTGAATATTCTCATAAAATACAATTTTACCTGAGTGTAAAAGTAATAAAATTATCAAAATCCGGTTCCCCTCCGACACTTTTCCATGTATTTCCCGTTAAAACAGAAAAAAGTATACGATGAACCCGACACCGGAAAAGACTTCAGTCATGCCCCCTTTCATTCTCATGTTGTTTTTATATTTTATCGTGGGGCTATTTACCGTTATCAACCAGCAATTTCAGGTCCCTCTGAAATCAGCCCTGCTACCCCATGATGGAAATATGACTAACGCTTTAGTCACTTTATTAAATTTCAGTTGGTTTCTGGCTTATCCTTTTTCGGAAGGATTCGCTACCCGCTGGGTCGACCGCCTGGGTTACCGGAAGACATCGGTTTATTCGTTATTGATATTTATTGCCGGATTAGGTTTTTATGAGGCTGCAGTATTACTACACATTTATGCACCTTCGTACATCACGATTATGGGGAATCCTATCTTTACGGGGTTCTTTATCTTCTTGTCGGGATCTTTTGTAATCGGGATGGCCGTCACTATTTTACAAGTAGTAACAGGACTGTACCTGGACGTGAATCCGGTAGGAAAAACGACTCCGCTGCAACGGCAAATGATCGGCGGAACGACCAATTCCATCGGTATGGCTATCGGCCCGCTGGTGGTCAGTTACATCATATTTTACGGTATTCCTCTCCACAATGTACAATCCCGTGAATTTATCTGGCCCGTGATTTGCCTGATAGCGATTATCTGTATTTTTACCCTTATAACAGCCAGAATCAAAATGCCGGCAATTAATGTAGCCACCCGCCCGGCAACTCGATCATTCCGTAAAAGTATCTGGTCCTTTCCCCAACTCCGTTTAGGAGTAATCGGAATATTCTGTTACGTGGGTGTAGAAGTCGCCGTGGGAGCCAATATCAACCTCTATGCAGTCAGCCTGAATACCACTCTTGCAGCCGCAGCCACGAAAATGGCTGCTTTATACTGGACCGGTATTCTGGTCGGTCGTTTTGCCGGATCGCTATACACCAAGATCTCTTCTCAAAATCAACTGATCTATTCATCTATCGGCTCGATTATTCTCCTGCTACTGGCCATGTTTTTCGCGAATCCCTGGATATTAGTGTTTACGGGACTTTGCCACTCCGTCATGTGGCCAGCGATCTATACCCTGGCCCTCGACAAACTCGGTATCTATACCGCCAAAGCTTCAGGAGCCTTAATGATCGGAGTAGTCGGCGGGGGAATTTTACCTTTATTGCAAGGAATCCTGGCAGATGCGTTGCATGGCGACTGGCGATGGACCTGGGGATTGATTCTTGCAGGAGAAATCTACATTTTATATTATGGACTCAGTGGGTATAAAGCCCAAAGTGCCACAGAGTCCAACCCAACACCCCATTCTGCCCCGCCCTCCAGGTATAAATAAAAAAGCAGTTGTCCCATCGGTTTGGGCATGACCTTACGATCCTCCATACCTCCCGGGGAACAACTGCAGCGCTATTAACCTAGTCATTCAATCACCGAAGTGTGAATCCCAGTACCAAATGAGCATCTTCCATTTTGGGATTACAAATCACCTGCGCATAGAGCGGCAGTGAAAAAGAAGAGCTCAATCGGATTTCTTTAGTTGCTTTTAAGGCAATATTGGTGATAGCGAATCCATCCGTCATATATCCCAGGCCGGCACTCATCGATTTATAAGGTACCAACCCTAAGGTCGCATTCAAAGCGATACCTTTCACAGAAAAAGGATAATTGAATTCGGCATAAGATGAATACTGCCGCTTACCATCGGCATTTTCATCGTCACCGGCAAATACCGTATACCAAGCCATACTCAAAGGAAACTTTTCACAAGGTAAAGCATAAGATACACCTGCTTCAAAATGATGGTCTGTATCCTTATTCCCATAATGGAAATAACGGTTATTTCCTTGTCCTCCCCACCAAAGATCGGCAATCTGAAAGGTAAATCCCCCCACAGAATAAGCGGCCGTCAAATCCAATTCTTTATGCCCCGCCTCAACATCAGCAAGACTCGTAGACCCCCAGGCCGTCAAAGAAAATCCACCGAGCCCCACTCCCAGAGTCGGCTGCACACAAGCCTGTGCCCCCTGATAAATACCACGCCATACATAAGAACTCACAAAATCTCCACTTACAGTAAATTGTACTCCTTTTTCTTCCTGAGCTTCAACACTCAACGCCATTATTCCGGCAACTGCGAATATCACAGCCTTCTTCAATAAATTTTTCATCGTTCAGTTTCTTTTATTCTAGTCACAAACATTTGTCTATTTATGCAGTCCGGAGACTGCTTATTTTCATTTACCGGTTTTCTGCTGTTTTCCGGGCTTCATCCAACGCTACATTCAATTTAAGTACATTTACCCGGTCTCCAGGACCAAAAAGCCCTAAAAAAGGACCTTTTACCTGTTCATCGACAATAGCTTTAACCTGCTCTTCAGATAATCCTCGGGCAGCAGCCACCCGTTTAATCTGTACATAGGCACCCATTTTAGAGATCTCGGGGTCAAGTCCGCTACCACTTGCCGTTACCATTTCCGCCGGTACTTCAGCACGTTGCAAATAGGGGTGTTTTACCAGAAAAGTATCGATGCGGGCTTCCACTTCGGTCAGATACTCAGGATTCGTAGGCCCTTTATTGCTACCGGCAGAACTAGAAGCATCATACCCATCACCGGCACAGGAAGGACGTCCCCAAAAATAAATATCCTCAGTAAAATTCTGACCGACATTCGCCGCACCAACGATTTTTCCATTCAAAGTTACGACATCCGCATTTCCTCCATTCGGTCCGGCCACCTTGGCAAACACCCAAAGTATAAATATATAGAACACGCTGAAAAAGACACAAAACGCCAGCGTCAGTTTTAAAGATTTCAATAAATTAGATTTCATAATTTTGACTTTTTACATAAATAAACTTATCAACATATCGATCAGTTTGATTCCGACAAACGGAGCAACAATTCCCCCCAATCCATAGATAAACAAATTCCGACGCAAAAGAGCAGAAGCTCCGATAGGTTTATAAGCCACTCCTTTCAATGCCAGCGGAATCAGAATCGGAATAATGATTGCATTGAAAATCACAGCCGATAAGATCGCGCTCTCCGGACTATGCAATCCCATAATATTCAATGCTCCCAGTGCAGGAATAGAAAGCATGAATAAAGCAGGAACAATGGCAAAATATTTTGCAACGTCATTGGCAATACTGAAAGTCGTCAGGGTTCCCCGGGTCATCAGCAACTGCTTACCGATTTCCACGATTTCGATCAATTTAGTCGGATCATTATCCAAATCCACCATATTACCGGCTTCTTTAGCAGCCTGCGTACCGCTGTTCATTGCAACCCCCACATCAGCCTGAGCCAATGCCGGCGCATCGTTGGTACCATCCCCCATCATAGCGACCAGTTTTCCTCCAGCCTGCTCTTTTTTGATATATTCCATTTTGTCTTCCGGTTTGGCTTCTGCAATAAAGTCATCCACTCCTGCTTTTTCTGCAATATATTTGGCAGTCAGAGGATTATCACCGGTCACCATCACCGTCTTCACTCCCATTTTCCTCAACCGTTCAAAACGTTCCTGAATACCCGGTTTGATAATATCCTGCAATTCGATCACTCCGATAACATTCTCATTCAGAGCAACTACCAGCGGAGTTCCTCCGTCATTCGAGATAGAAGTAATGATCTTTTCGCACTCTTTCGGGAAGGTATGTCCGGCATTTTCAACTATTTTCCGGATTGCATCGAATGCCCCTTTCCGGATCCGTGTACCGTTCATCATATCTACTCCCGAACATTTCGTCTCGGCGGTAAATTTGATCATCTTAGCTCCCACGGTATTCAAATCCCTCATACGGAAACCACGCTCACGTCCCAGTTCTACAATCGACTTCCCTTCCGGAGTTTCATCAGACAATGAAGACATCAGACAGGCCTCAATAAATTCTCTCTCGTCAATTCCGGCAACCGGATAAAAATTGGTTGCTTTCCGGTTACCAATCGTGATCGTTCCGGTTTTATCCAATAATAAAGTATCGATATCACCGGCCGTTTCCACAGCTTTTCCGGATTTAGTGATCACATTGGCACGCAGTGCCCGATCCATTCCGGCAATACCGATTGCAGACAATAAACCACCAATGGTTGTCGGAATCAGACATACGAACAGAGACACAATGGCTGCAATAGAAATTGCCGTTGCAGAGTAATCACCGAAAGGAATCAAAGTAACACATACGATCACAAATACCAAAGTAAATGCAGCCAGCAAAATGGTCAGGGCGATTTCATTCGGAGTCTTTTGACGGGAAGCCCCCTCAACCAATGCAATCATTTTATCCAAGAACGATTCTCCCGGTTGGGTTGTCACTTTCACCAGAATCCGGTCAGAAAGCACTTTTGTTCCCCCAGTCACAGAACTTTTATCACCGCCTGCTTCACGAATCACCGGAGCAGACTCACCTGTAATCGCACTCTCATCAATAGAAGCCAGCCCTTCGATGATCTCTCCGTCTGAGGGAATCACATCACCCGCTACACATTCGAAGACATCTCCTTTTTTGAGTTGATTACTGCTGATCACTTTTGTCGTACCATTGACAAGCAATTTAGCCGGCGTTTCTTCCCGGGTTTTCCGCAAACTGTCGGCTTGTGCTTTTCCACGGGCTTCAGCAATAGCTTCGGCAAAATTCGCAAACAACAAAGTAACAAACAAAACGATAAATATAGCAATATTATATCCTACCGATCCCTGAGTCGTATCACCGGTCACTGCAATCCCAACAATCACCAGCAGCATAACCCATGTTGCGACTTCTACCGTAAACATGATCGGATTTTTAATCATGGTCCGTGGATTCAATTTCACGAACGCCTGTTTCAGGCTTTCTATCACTAACTCCCTTGGAAATAAGGAAGCGGACTTATTATTTTTCATATCTTCTTTGACGTTTCTGATGTTTTATAAACTAAAGTATTCGGCGATCGGTCCCAATGACAAAGCCGGGAAGAATGACAGTGCAGCCACAATGAAAATAACGGCAAAAGTCATCACAGCAAAAGTCACGGTATCGGTTTTCAAAGTTCCGGCACTTTCGGGAATAAATTTCTTATTTGCTAACAATCCGGCTATAGCAACCTGCCCCACTATCGGTAAATACCGACCGAGAATCAGTACCAAACCACAGGTAAAATTCCAGAAATAAGTATTATCGCCCAAGCCCTCGAATCCGGATCCGTTATTGGCAGCAGATGAAGTATATTCGTACAACATTTCGCTGAAACCATGGAATGAAGGATTGTTCAGCCAACCGCCTTCACTTTCGACAAAACCAGGAGCATGAGCATAAAGATAGGCTGCGATTGCAGTGCCTACCAAGATAATAAAGGGATGGCACAAAGCGACAATCGAAGCGATCTTCATTTCGCGGGCTTCCACCTTCTTACCTAAAAATTCCGGTGTACGTCCCACCATCAAACCACTGATAAACACAGCTATGATCAGGAAGGTATAATAGTTCATAAAACCGACACCGACACCACCAAACCAGCAGTTGATCATCATATTCAACATCGTGAACATCCCGGTTAGCGGCATAGTACTATCATGCATACCGTTGACCGAACCATTTGAAGTCACTGTCGTGGTTTGACTCCAGGTAGCAGTACCGGCAGCACCGATCCGCATCTCTTTACCTTCCATGGAACCGATATTCTGGGCGATACCCATTTCGTCAATTCTGGGGTTACCGGCCATCTCGAAATGATGAGCAAAACAAATTCCCACCAAATAAGCCACCAACATTACTCCGTAAATCGTATAGGCCAACTTTTTCCGTTTGATATAAAAACCGAATGCAAAAACCATAGCCATCGGAATGATCAGAATCGACCAACACTCCACCATATTGGTAAGGAAAGTCGGATTTTCCAAAGGATGTGAAGAGTTTACTCCGAAATATCCTCCTCCGTTCGTACCCAATTGCTTGATCGGCACGATTGCCGCCGTAGGACCTTGCGAAACGGTTTGAGCCGCTCCTTCCAAAGTGGTCAGTTCCATCTTACCGTCGAATCCCATCGGCGTTCCGTTCAATATCAGAATAAATCCGACAATCAAAGACAAGGGGAATAAAATACGGGTACAACTTTTAACCAACAGTACCCAAAAATTACCGATCGTCCTGGTTGTCTTGGCTGCCATCGCTTTAAACATTCCGGCCAAAGCCGCCATACCACAGCCTGCCGTAATAAACTGGAACAGCATAATTACAAACAGCTGAGTAAAATAAGTCAACCCGCTTTCACCGCTATAGTGCTGCAAATTACAATTTACCATAAAACTGATACAGGTATTGAAAGCCAAATCAGGAGATTGTCCTGCATTACCATCAGGATTCAACGGCAACCAGCCCTGGCATACCAACAACACCATACCCCAGAAAAACCAGAATACATTCACGGTCAGAAGAGCAAAAAGAAATTTCTTCCAGCCCATCTCCTCATTCGGATCGATTCCGCAAATTTTATACATCCATTTTTCTACAGGAGCCATAAAATCCAACCACGTCCGCTCCCCTTTATATACTTTCGCTATGTAGCGCCCAAGCGGATAAGACAGTACCACCAAGGCCACGATTTGCAATACACTACCTAAAATTTCTGTATTCATTTCTTTCATCTTAATTTAAAAGTCCTGTCTGTTTCCTGCAGAACTTTTCCTTTTTCACTTTTCATGTTTCACTCAAAAGCAAAGCTCCGATTAAAATTCCTCCGGCTTGATGAGCACATACATCATATAACCGAACATCACTACACTTAAAATAAATAATGCTGTAAACATATTGTTCCTCCTTTTTTAAATCTTTTCGAACCAGTCGACACACTTAAAGAAAAACCAATACATCAGTGCCCCTACGGCACAAAGAAATACAAATGATAAAATTTCCATAACTCATCGCTTTTAAATTATAATTTCTCACCCCCCCTATGCCAAAGTTATGCCATAAGCCCTGATCATTTCAACAATACACTATATATCAACATATTAATTATCATCTTCCGATTCTAAACAAAAAAATGACCTTTTCAAAATGAAAAGGTCATTTTTAAAATGAAAAGTGATATCCACAAGTTTATTCTTCCAGAAGGCAATCTATTTTTTCCCGGGTCCGGTCCATACGGGGTAAAATATGTGACCCATAATCCACGATAACTCCCTCTTTATCGATTAAGAGATAATACGGGCTCCAGAAAATATGCCAGTTTTTCATAATTTCACGGGTATCCGGATCAGGCCAGAAATACTTTTGTCCTTTCAAATCATAATCGTCCGCCCATTTCCTAATTATTGGGTCATCATCAGCAATCGAAACAAAAGCCACCTCATCATTTTTATATATTTCCGACAAATCATTCAAAATACTAAGATTGTCAATTGCAGCCGGACATCCTCCCCAAAAATTAATCAAGATGACTTTACCCTTATTCGCCTGTATCACTTGTTGTAATTTTCTCATTCCTTCGCCGGCAATAATCATCTTTCCATTTTCGGGGGTAACTCCATACAGCATCGCATCGGAAACCGGTTTCGGATTATTCAAATAAACTTTCTTTGTTTCATATTTTCGAAGCAGAGGTTCGCGTAATATCGGCAAGGTCACGTGTCCGTCGAAAAAATCCCTGTTCTCCTCGAAGAAAGTCACATCATTAAACCCCAGGTGTGTATCGAACAGGGAAGCGACCATAAATTGCGACAAGACCTTATTTTTCGTACTACTTGCGGTTCTCATCAGTATTTCGGTACTGTTTTGCAACGTATCCTTTATCAGACCGGGCCGGGTTCGGAATTTGGCAGCCAGCTCGAATAAACGGGAATGTATCACCTCCCCGGTGAACAAATTTTCCAGGGCAGCATCGAAATTGAAAAATCCGGCAGGCACCGTATCACCGGTCAGGAAGGAATGCAGCGATCCATATTCGAGCAATAAATCATAATATTCGGCTTCCAGCCCTTTCATGATCCACTTTTGCAAATCTTTTCCGATCTGGTATTTCTTTGCAAACCTCAATATTCTTTGTAAACGAACTTCCCGTTCATTATCCATCTTTTTTCGAAATGCAGCAACCGGTAATTTCTGGTCGTCCGTTCCCGCCCGCTGTTCCAGGTAATAGCCTTCACCATCGGTATATGCGTAGAGATCCTGATTCAATTTCCCGGCAGTACCCGAAAACTCCACTTTATTCAGCTTAGCAAAATCCAATTCGATATGCAAACTGTCTCCCGGACGTATCAACAGATAAGGGATAAAGGTCTCTATCGAAATATCACGCAAAGCCAAAGGCTGAAAACGAAAAGTAAAAGTGTGATCGGGCCTGATCGCGCATTCCTGTATTGTCTGTGCATTCCAGTAAGAAGGAATAATCACCTTTAAAGCACTTTGCTGAGGATAAACCTGTCTATTCTTGATATGACCTGTAATCACGGCATAAGCCAAAGGATTCACCGTTTCTTTTTTCTTTTCCTGCCCACAAGCAAGAACGACAAACATTAGTAAAATCAAGCAACCGAATCTCATTTATTATTTTTTAGTTAAAACCTTCCCTCTATCTTATTCCGTACTCCTCGATCTTACGGTAAAGGGTTGTCAGGCCGATGTGCATCAAACGGGCAGCCTCGGTCTTGTTTCCTCCGGTATATTGCAATACTTTCCGTATATGTGCTTTTTCCACCTGGGCCAGGTCGAATTCAGAGTATCCTTTTCCGCCTTCACTTTCCAAAACCGACTGCTGAATATCGAAGGGCAAATCGCTTACAGTCAATACCGCACCGTCGGCAATGATCATACTTCGTTCGATCACATTACGTAATTCCCTGACATTTCCTTTCCAGACATGTTTTTTCAAGGTTCCCAAATATTCAGGTGTAATCTCTTCTATCTTTTTCCCCACACCCGGTCCGAACATTTTCACGAAAGCCCGGACATACAATTCGATATCTTCTATCCGTTCACGCAGAGGAGGGAGTTGAATCCGAAAAACAGACAAGCGGTAATACAAATCTTCACGGAAATGCCCGGCCTCGATCTCTTTCTGAAGGTCTCGGTTCGTAGCGGCTATAATTCTGACATTTACTTTAATAGGACGGGTATCCCCCACTTTTATGAACTCGCCACTTTCCAGTACCCGTAGTAGTTTCGCCTGCAAATCGAAAGCCATTTCACCGATCTCATCCAGAAAGATCGTTCCCTGATCGGCTTCCTCGAACAGTCCTTTCTTTTCCTTCAAAGCCCCGGTAAAGGCCCCCGCTTTATGGCCGAAGATCTCACTCTCGAGCAGTTCTTTGCTAAAAGCCGAACAATTGACCGCCACAAACGCCTTGCCCGCCCGGCTACTATGCTGATGTATGGCCTGAGCAAAGACTTCTTTGCCGGTTCCTGTCTCACCGGTCAATAATACAGGTACATCCGTCACAGAAACTTTTCTGGCCAACTCTACAGCCATCCGGATAGGCTTCGATTTCCCGAGAATCGACTCAAAGGAATACTTTTGTCCGACCTGTTTCTCCAATTGTTGCAAACGCCTGGCCATCTCTACTTTTTCCATAGCACGGCTGAGCAAAGGAATAATTTTGTTATTGTCGTCTCCTTTGGTTATATAATCGAATGCACCGTTTTTTATCGCTTGTACTCCATCCGGGATATTCCCATGGGCGGTCAGCAGGATAATCTCGGTCAAAGGTCCGAGCCGCTTCATTTCTGTTATAAGATCGACACCGCTTCCATCCGGTAAGCGGACATCACAGATGATCACATCGGGATTTTGCTGTTCCACTTGTTTCAACCCAGCCTTACAACTGTCGGCCTGAATGACTTCATAACCTTCCAATCCAATAATACGGGCCAATAGTCCCCGTAACTGATTTTCATCATCGATGATTAACACCTTACCCATTATACCCAGAATTAAATCGGTCTACAAACTTTATGAACTTAAATTAATTATACCTACTTCTGTTCGTAAAAGTAAAAAGTAAAAGACAAATGCCCAAAGGTTTGACCGGAAAATCCTAAATTTGCCGCATGGATTCATTGATCGATTTAGGATATTGGGGATTATTTATCGGTTCTTTTCTGGCTTCTACCCTCATTCCGATGAGTGCGGATGTATTACTGGTGGGTATCCTGGCTCTAGGCGGAAATGTATGGGCCTGCCTGGTTATCGCCACAACCGGTAATTGGCTGGGAGGACTCACTTCATACTGGATCGGTTGGCTGGGCCGCTGGGAATGGATCGAACGCTGGCTGAAGGTGAAGGAAGAAAAGCTCCTCCGTCAGAAAAAAAACATAGACCGTTATGGAGTATGGCTGGCCCTGTTTACCTGGCTTCCGCTTATCGGTGACTTATTGGCCGTCGCCCTGGGATTTTACAAAATCAAACCTTATGCCTCGGCCATCTACATGTTAATCGGCCGTTTCGCCCGCTTCCTGCTTTGGACCTGGCTCTACCTGCAATACGGAGAACGATTTTTTTAAACTTTCTCTCTTTACCGCCCCCTCTCACCATTTCCACTATTTTTTTCTGTTCTCTTGCCTCTCGCCGTTTTATCTGTCGTCACCGTTTTATCCGTTTCCACCGTCCCAACAACTTTCCTTCCCCCTTTACGTATTTGTAAGAGCACGATCAAACCTCTGCAAATGGGACATGACTTTATCATATTAGCGACCACCGAATTTTGGGAGCATTATGGCTATTTAGGATTGTTTGCCGGTTCGTTTTTGTCTGCACTTTTTATTCCTTTAGGTGCAGACCTATTATATGTAAGTATGTTAGCTATGGGATTCAACCCCTGGCTCTGTCTTTTCGTAGCGACAACCGGTGGTTGGATCGGAGGATTGGTGATTTATGGAGTCGGTTATGCCGGCAATGCCACCCGGATACGGAAATTATTCCATATCAAAGAAGAACAATTGCTGAAACAGAAAAATAAAATCAAAAAATACGGGGGCCTGATGGCACTCCTGGTCTGGATTCCCGTTATCGGCGATATTTCGAATGTAGCACTCGGCTTCTATAAGACGAAACGAACCCATACCTTTATCCTGATGTTTATCGGCAGGATGTGCCGCTTTCTGCTATGGACGCTATTATTCCTGATCTTTTCAAGCCGTTTTATCCAATTTTTCGATAAACTCTGATTTCCGGTCAAAAACTACCGATCAAAGAAGTCAGATTAGAGGTAAATAAGCGAACGGCTATTGCCAACAAGATTATACCGAATAATTTACGCATTACGTACACTCCGCTCTTACCGAACAGACGTTCTACATAATACACATAGCGCAATACCAGATACACCAATGCCATATTCATCGCGACAGCGATGATAATATTGAAAATATGATATTCCGCCCGCAACGACAACAAAGTGGTAAACGAAGCAGCCCCGGCAATCAAAGGAAATACCAGCGGAACGATCGTAGCCGACCCGCAAGGACTATCGTTTTTAAATATCTCGACACCGAAGATCATCTCTACCGCTAAAACCAGCAACACCAAAGCACCGGCAACGGCAAAAGAAGAAATATCGACATTGAATAATCCCAATAATGCCTGCCCGATAAACAAAAAGGCTACTAATATAACAAAAGAAATAATAGCTGCCTTTCCAGCCTCTATTTTCTGATTCTTTTCACGCAAACTAATGATAATCGGAATGGCTCCCAGAATATCGATTACAGCAAACAGTACCATAAAAGCACTGATAATTTCTTTAAAGCTAAAATAAATGTCCATCGTGTGTATTTTTATCAACAAAAGAGCCGTTTTGTTTAAAATAAAACAATCAAACCCTTCGTAGTTAAATTTAAGACAGCAAAAATACTATTTTCGTTTTTAAAAACAGGTACTTTTCCGATAAATTTTAATTCCGGATTCCGGGACGGACCTTTCATCCCGTTTTCGGTCCGTTTCTCTTTTTTCTTCCTACAGCAAGTTAATTTTTATCCGCTACAACAGCCTCCATTTCTGCTTTACTCCGGCTATTGGTTACCAGATAGACCCCTCCGAATATCAAAGCGACTGAAATGATTTTCACAAAATTAAAAGTATCCATCCCCCAACACACAGCAACAATACTAGCTACCAAAGGCTGAACATAATTATACATACCGGCAACAGTCGGGCGTAGATTTTTTTGCCCGATGACTATCAACACATAACTAACAAAAGTACTCCCCACCACGATAAATACCAATGCTCCGATTTCAGTGTTTTGTAAACTCTTCCACTCCGTATGGAGCAAATCATTATAAGAGAAGGGTAAAGCACAAATAAAAGCATAGGTAAACATCCATTTCATAATGGTAATCAAGGAATATTTATTCACAAAATTTTTAAACAACACAAAATAAAGAGCATAACTAAATTGTGCCAACAGCACCAATAAATCTCCCCAGATATAATGATTTCCAGCCGCTTTAGCCTCCGAAACCTGATGGCTCCCTAAAATCAGCAACAACGCCCCGGTAGCTCCGACTGCAATCCCCAGTACTTTTTTTCCTGTTATCGGTTCTTTCAAATAAATCGCCGCTAAAACCATGGCGAGCAAAGGCATACTGGTGGTGATGATGGAAGCATCCACCGGAGAAGTCAGTCCTACCCCGAAAATAAAACATCCCTGATTAAAAACAATAGCCAGGAGAGATGCCCCCAACAATTTTAATAAATCTTTAGGAGCCACCCGTTCAGGTTTCTGAAAGAATGAAGCGATCCAAAACAGCACCATAGCCCCCGTAATCCTTAGATCAGTTACAACGAGAGGAGTAACCGCACCTCCTACCATCACAAATTTTGCCACGGGAGACATCAATCCCCACATCACATTAGCCCCCAACATCGAGCTATGGCCTTTCAATTTCATCAGATTCATATCGGAATAAATTAAATACAAAAAAGAACCGACTTCAGTCAGTTCTTTTGAGCGTAGCGCTAAGGGGAATCGAACCCCTGTTTTAAGAATGAGAATCTTACGTCCTAACCCCTAGACGATAGCGCCATTTCGAGTATTTTAAAAAAGCCTGCTCTTGCAGACTTTCCCCAGAGCTGTTAGTGAGATTTGAACTCACGACCTCTTCCTTACCAAGGACAATTCCATCACGCCAGACACCCACTAATATGCTATATAACAACACATTAGTTTCAGAACAAACAATAACGGTTACAAATTGGTAACAAAATTAGTATTTATGCCAATATGTCAGTGCCAATTAAACAAATTAATTATCTAAAAATCTATGTCGCACTTCACCCTATTTATTTCTTAATATAAATTCCCTGAAATGCGATTGGTAAAATTCTCTTCTAAAGAGGACTTTTCCGACGGTTTTAACTGGTGTCCATAATGCTTGATTTAAATTGAAAACTCCCGGTATTGAGCCGGGAGTGTGAGGTTAAATTTTTAGGAACTATATTACAGTTACCAAATTTATTTTCTTTTCCATATTATCCAGTCTTTAAATTATCATTCCTCACTATTTAAATATCAGAAATGGGGGTAAATTATATTTATTCCTTTTCAATCTTTTCCATCATATGCTGACAATAACAACAATAACCACCATTATCAATAGCAATAAACATTTCTTCCCAAGGAATAGGGACACCACACCGTTGACAGTTTTCTATTACATTTGTATCAATCATTCTGTCAAACACTTTCATTTGTTCAGGAGACAAGACTCCATATCCTTTGCCCAGAACTAATTTTGCAACCCCTAACTCTGTACCTTCTAATCTGCCGGATTCAACAAGCTGTTTTAGGAATTCTTTAAATTCATCTAAAGCACAAATTTTACTATTCATATTATTTTAGTTTTGATATCACCATTCTCAGGACTCATATCTGGGATGGTGATTAAGTTAATACCATCCCTTATAGTCCAGTATTCTCTTGTCACAAGTATCAGTTCCGGGATTATTCCAATAGGAAATCTCTCCATACGTTATTGGTGGTAAATCATTGAAAATCTTGTTCAGGGCACTTGCAGAGAGATTATTATCGTTACATTGCAACCTAGTCAATGCGGGACACCCACTGACATCTAATGAGGTTAGAGCATTAAAGGTGCAATCCAAGCTAGTCAATGCAGTATTCTTACTGACATCTAACGAGGTTAGGTTACTAACTCTACATTCCAACTTAGTCAATGCGGGACACCCACTGACATCTAATGAGGTTAGGTTAGTGAAATTACACCACAGGCCAGTCAATGCAGTATTCTTACTGACATCTAACGAGGTTAGGTTATTGTTACCACAATTCAACATAGTCAATGCGGGACACCCACTGACATCTAATGAGGTTAGGTTATTGTCCGCACAATTCAAGCTAGTCAATGCAGTATTCTTACTGACATCTAACGAGGTTAGAGCAAGGGGAGAACAACTCAAACTAGTCAATGCGGGACATTTACTTATATCTAATGAGATTATGTGCTTGGAGAAACACCCAAAGTCTCTAATTCTCCCCTTAATTGTAATAATATAAGGATTACTATTAGTATATTTATGTTGAATTTCATTAGAGTAGTAACCTTCACTATTCCTAGCCCGATGACATTCGATCTTTTCAACATTTCCATCTCCCCAATCAATTGTAATAATTTTTCCCTTGTTAAAAGTAATAAAAGTCATTTTCACAGGATCACGATCAGAATAATCAGTTTTATGAACTAGCGTAATTATCCCTTCCTTTCCATCTTCTAATGAGCTATCATCTTTTGAACACGCAGTAAAAGCAATAGCGTACATAGCTATCAATAAAATGTAAATCTGTTTCATATCAATATTATTTATAATAATTCATTTTCTATTTTTAATTCTGTTTTTCGTTCTTGGTTTTCTTCATTAGGTTCAGCATAGACAATTAATCGTAATTTCCTTTTCCTCCCCTTTTGATTTGAATATCCATTCAGTAAGAGAAGATGAAATGTAATCGGGTTTAGAGTTATCTTATTTATCATCATTACAACTTAATGTAAGGGAAGTAACAAAAATGATTACTAGATATGTAAAAATCTTTTTCATGTTTTTTGATCTGAATTGTTTGTAAAGTATCTATGATGATCATTTAATTTCCCAGCTTAACACACAGAAATCTGGTTGAATAGCTCTTTTTCTATTATATAAATATATCATTTTGCCCATGTAATCCAGTTTGAATATTTTATTTAATCCGACTGATAAGTTCATAAAATTTTCCATTCCTTCAATTTTAGCGTCTTCAATATAAGACGAAGTACTAACCAGTACAAAATAAGTTTTGCAGGAAGAGTGTGTTTGATGTGCTTTATGCAATTTGCCAAAATCTTTTTGTATTTCTACAATCTCAGATTTCCTGATCGGTTTAAAATATTTTTTAAACTCGTATATGAGATAAGGTTTCCCTTTATGGTACACGATTAGATCACTTCTGTTTTCATGTTCTTTATCACTGGTGTAATCTCTTTGTCTCTTAATATTGAATTTTTCAATAATTCGATCTCTAATATCAGTTTCTTGAATGTTTCCTTGTTTTTGTAATAACTCTTGGGTAGCCTCAATAGCCCAATCTATGATTTGTCTATGTTCCATAATATGTATTTTATTATAAATGAGTTATTCCCCCATTATCAACATTGATTTTAATTACAATAAATAGTAAATTCTTTCTCTCCTCCCTCTGCCTCAAACACAAGGTCTGAAACTGAAATATCAAGCGTGACATTAGTTGGGGCATCAGGATTATCAGGATCGTCAGGGTCATCGATAGGACCGTCACTTTTACTGCAACTCCAAAGAGTGCAGGATAACATCATTAATAGGTAAAATAGTCTTTTCATAATTGTTATTTATTTGTGGTTTATAAATCAAGATGGATATGTTCTACTGAAAATATTTTGCTAATCGCTAATTCTTTCGAATCTGAATCAGGGAAAAAGTTGGATTTTTTAATGATATTTATAATTTTACTTCTATTTTTTTCTTCTTGAATAATAATGTATTTTATATCCTTAGGACTAAATGAAATAGGAGAAGTTTTAAGTGAGTTTTGATACTCATCTTTCTTTTCCTCAAATGTACTTTTCTTTAATAATTGGCTATTTTTAGGGACAAAACGCCATTCTCGCTCATTATAAAAACATGTATCTTTTGTAAGTTTTCCGTTTCTCCACATTTTTCCATAATATGGTTTTATGTATTTTATTGCTAAATTCTTATTACAGAAATCAAAAAAATTCTTACCGAGTTTTGGCAAAATGTCTTGTATTTGTGGAGATTGATTATGTATATAAATAACAGGCGTTATTCCTACTTTTTGTGCCCATTCTTTGGTAAATCCAATTGCAAATTTCCCATAAGTATTAGTATGTTCATATATTTGAGACAAAGGAATATCGCAAAAACATTTCATCGGAATTACAATATCTCCTTTAAGATTGTCATTAATTTCAAAATGCTCGACACAATATCTTGGGATTAATTTGCCACGTAAAATGCTCTCTAAGAATCTCCTTTGAGAGGCAAAATGAAATAAAGTATTTGCACTTATATTCATTTTAATAGAGAGTTTTAGTACCCTAAATTCCCCGGACAGGTAAGTTAATAGCATAAAAAAGCGTGGGAACTGTTAGAATTATCCACTTTAGAGGTTCTGGTAAACCTATGGAACAGATAAAACGACACCCCACGCTAAACCACAATATATACGAAAAGTAAATATACGGCAAGCATGAACGTTTGTATCATTTTCCCTCGTTCCAAATGAAATTTACCAGATTTCTAAAGTAAGGGTAAACTAAACGCTTCTATTTAAAACAATATGTCCGTTGCTAAATTACTCTAACAACGGAACAAATGTAATCAATTTTTAGCATTTCACAAACGCTCATACGGGGTGTCGTAGGCCAAAAATAAATCTTTATTCACAAATCACCGCATTCATAAAATAATTCCTTCATCCGCAAAGCTGAAATAAGTATCCTCAGAAATAATCAGGTGATCCAGGAGCCTTATATCTAAAATCTTACCTGCTCCGACTATTTTCTTCGTCAACTCTTCATCCGGTTTACTGGGATGTAAAACACCTGTCGGATGATTATGTACCAAAATAAAACCTGTTGCGTGCGCCATCAGGGCCGTCTGGTATATAATCCTTACATCGACAAAAGCATGCTCCAAACCTCCCTTCGAGACCTGCGACGAACCGATTATTTGCATGCACGAATTTAATAAAATCATCCAAACTTCTTCATGATGGGACATAAAAGATTTAAAAAATTCTTTGATATAAAGAAAAGCATCACGGGAACACCTTATTTTAGACGATAATTCCAGACTTTTACGGGGTTTATAAACCACCTCCACTTCCTGAAAAAAATGGGTATTGGGTACGATTCCCGCTGTTACCGATCCGTCATAAAAGTTATTTTCCATCATTTTGATTTAAATTTAATGATTAATGAAAGAGAGAAACTGTTTTCAATGGATTAACCCCAGGGCGTAGGGAAGGGAATAATCCCCGTATATCTGAAATTATATTATAAAATTTTTTTTCTGATCAGGTATTTAAAAAGTACCTTTACCCGGAGCTCCATATTGACAGGTATAAAAAAAGCCTCCCGTTCATTTCCGGACGGAAGGCAAAAAAGAGTATTACGAATATATAGGGAATGACGGATTTTTAGTAGTTAAATATAAAATGCCTGAATTTAAGACGGCTACTATCCGGATATAAAAAAAGGATCTAATCCTTAACACAGATCAGATCCTCCATGAATCAGAGACAGATATGTATTTCTTCCCTCTCTTTATTCTTCAAATAATTATCCATCAACTTACATAAATTCTCCGCCATTCTTTTCAATTCGGCTTCATTGAAGTATTCCACCTCGGTGTGGTAAACTTCTGTGATTTTCCACGGCACAAATGTTGTGGATGTTTTTTTGGGTTTAAGTTCTCGTTTTTTCATATGAAATATTATATATTGTATTAACAATCATAAATATAATAATATTTATATTAAATAACTAGTAACGGGACAGAAAAATAATTCCCGGTTTTTCAGGGATTCCGGTTTTATCAGTGACACTGATTTTACCTGTTCTTACCAATATTATATAGAGAAAGAGAGAAGAGATTCGTTTTTACAACTTAATGCTGGTCAATGGGAGACTTATGCCACCTCCCCTTAGGGGGAGGAGGTGGCTTTTTAATCTAAGAGCATAATTTTCTCTTTGATTATAGTTTTACATTTAGTTGTTGTACCATTTATTTTAGGACTGGTATTTTCACACATGAAATAAGTATCTATTTTGCTCGCAGGCAATTTCGGAAGCGAGTAGTCATTACTGATTTTCTGAAGTATTTCATTCAATTCTTTCACTGAATATTGCTTTCCGAAAGTAATCTTTTGCTTGAAAAGTTGCATCACCTTCATTTCGTTTGGTATATTTTGACGCCGGATTAATTCTTTCTCGATTTTCTGACGATTATATTCTAACGTCCTGATCGTATCAATGCCTAGTTCTTCATAAGCCTGTTTAACAAAAGGTCGTTCTTGTTCAATAATAGTTCGGGCAGAATTTTCTTGAAGATTCATTTTCCCTGAAGGGTCTACAAAAAGTTCAAGAGAGACAAAACTTTGTCTGGTACTATGGTATTCCTCAAATAAATCCTTATAGGATACTTTAGCTTTTACGTTTTCTTGCAATTTTTCCGAAGCGACCCTTGTTAATGGCTGCAAGTTACATTTTAACACTATATTCCCGTTTTTCTCAAACTCCGCTTTGATATTGGATAAAGAAGTAAAAACTTCATTGGTGACATGGAATTTATAAAGTTCAAACATCAGGTAGTTTTTATCTAGCCTTAAATTACCTTCTTCATCTTTATAAAGATAAGGAATATTACTGTTACACCCTTTTTTGTATAATACCAGCTGAATAACTCTGTCCCTATGGCGGGGTTGGAGTTTATTCAAGTCAAGAATAAAATCCTGTTCTTCTTCAAACTCCTTGAGTGACTGTTTTTTATAAGTATCCAATGACACTTCATTTTTTTGCTGGGGGGAATAAAAGTAAAACAATTTGTTTTTAAATCGGCTATCTCTGATCCGGCCACAAATTTGAGGCACTGTTGTTGTTATATCTAACATTGTCTGTTCTTTATAAGCTGCGCTTATGATAATATTTAGCCCGTTAGGATCATGTATGTCACACCCCTCAAATGCTGTGGAAGTATAAAGGTTCAATTTTTTAGCCGGACTATCAGGTTGCGCGATCACATAATCAGGATTAACTTCCTGAAGCTTTTTCAGGTTACTCTTATCATTATTTTGAGAACAGACAATTTTCACATTATCCGAGTGAAAATTCAATTCCTTCAAAAGACTAGTAATCATGCTCACACTATTCAGGAAAACATGAAAATTTACTTCTGGGTATTTTTTACTTATTACACCTGCAAACTTGAAAAATGCACCAATCGGTATATTGGATTCACAAATCTTCACTTCCAGATTTGTTTTATCCTCCCATTGCACTTCGGTTACAGGTAAATCCTTTAACTCCTCTAAGGTATATTCAGGATCTACCGGAGTCGCCGTCATATAAGTAACCTCCTTAAATTTCTTAGCGACAGGTAACATATTCCTGATAGCCTCATTCCGGAAAGCGTAATATTTAAATAAACAATGCCATTCATCCACCAATAAAAAATAATCATTAAAACCTTTCTCACCATCACCTTCAACCTCACCTATTATCCTCACCAGCTTAGGCAAAGAATCGTAGGTAACAATTATCTTCTTCAAACTATGAGTGGATAAATATGCCCTAACCTCAGTCTCATCAACCTCCCCATAGAATCCTAAAATCTCATCCCTCCTGTCACCATGTTCTGAGTTGGCATCAAGTTTATTCTGGATCAGGGAGATATAAGGTACCGCGATAATAGCATTCTTAGTCCCACGTAACACTAATTCCGTACCTCCGCATCCTGTCTTACCTTTATTAAATAAACAATTTACGGGCAGTTCTGATATAATATCTGATAAATAATTTGTCCCTTGGGGAGCTTTAATAATATTTTTTTCCATACTACTATTGAATAACGCCACCTCCTCCTTTTCAAGGAGGTGGCTTGTTTAACATTAAATATAAAGTTAATGCACCTCCCCACCTGTTTTATCAATCTTTATCTGAATCCTATAAGAATAATGAAGTATTGATATTTCAGGTGGAAGTATTCATTTCTTCCTTATTCCTGAAATTCGTGGCTAAAGAGTATTTCCACCTGAAATATTGATGTATATCTATTCTTATAGGGAATAGTAAAGTATTGATAAATGAGGTGGATGATATCATTAGCTCTGAATTTTATAATATAGGGGGATGAATTGTTAATTATGAGAGAGCCACCTCCTCCCCCTAAGGGGAGGTGGCGTGTTGAGTCCTGAGTCTCGTTTCTGATGAATATATTTATCAAAGAACGATGTAAAGGATTAGTTCTTTCATCCGGTGAACATCGGGAAGTAGGAATTATATGATTTTTCATATTTATTATAATTTAATTTTAACATTTTAATATTGTAACCATCAGAACTCCGGAGTTGCATTTGATTACGATGCAAAAGTAAGGTGGGAAATAAAGGATTAAAAATAGGAAATTCCGGGAGTTGAAGGGGTATTTCCTATGTAATAAGAATCAATAGGTTAGATATAAAACAGAGAAGAAATTTTTATTTACCAATATTTGGGGAATAATTCACTGAGCGGGGTATCCAGAGTCACTCCTTCAAAGTTGTATTCCTTATAAGACTTATGGCTAAGAATTTCGTTGGTGACACTTTTAAATTTACCGTTAGTTTCTTCCCACTTCAGATTATCGGATATTTTTGTGCGGATGGTAGCGATCCAGTCTCTCAGGATCTTTGATTTCTTCCGTTCTTTCTGCCTGATATTAAATTCCTCTTCATCGGGGAGGATCGTGATATAGCCCATTAACGAAAGAAAGCGTGCGATGAACGTACAGATTTTATCCGTTTTCTTACCCTGAGGATCATGGTAAGGCGTCTCTTCCTGTAAGAAGTGGTAAAGCTGGGTGATGATCCGGTTGATGGTATGATCGGATTTTGCTCCCACCCTGGTTTTGTATTGGGATAGTTCTGTATGTACCTCTTCAATGGTTTTCTCTTTTAAATAGGTATCGAGGTATTCTTTCAGGTGTTGAAAGAACCAGTTATCCTCATTATCCAGAGCTATTTCTTTATTACCGTATACGATTTTTATAGGCTTGGAGGAAACACCCAACTGATCGAAAGGTTTTTGGGCTGTAAATAATTCGTGCATGGATCTAAATAACCGGAGCATATCAGGCCGGACGAACTCCGAGAAATAATAAAACCCGGAATCATTGGTTGCCTCGAATAACTTACTGCTGGCAAAATTGTAGCTGTAGAAATCAGGTAATAACCAGATAATGGTATCCTGTCGGTCATCGGTGATCAGGTATTCATCGTTCCGGGTAAAGTCTTCCAATTTAGTGTATAAATCTATGGGATAGTCGATTATTATATCTTTATCCTTGAAAAATTCATATTGATCGGGATGGGGAGATGCTCCTTGTTTGATGTAATAATTCCTATTCGCTTGTATCAGTTCACAGAACTCCCATCCCGAAGCATCGAAATAGGTGTGTAAAAGGGTATCTATAGCTTTCAGGTCTTTTCCTTCAAAACCAGTTCGTTGATATTCTTCTTCCGCTGCCATGGAGTTTTGTTTTCCCAAAAATAAAAAAAATGCCCCGAATCTAAAAAGACTCAGGGCTAAATTTAAACAAGATGCTGCATGGCTTGTTCTACTTGTTTTTCTTCGAAACCATCTAAATATATTTCCGTCGTTGCCAGATTAGCATGCCCCATTAGTTCACTGATAATGCCAATATTGACTCCGGAACGTTTCAATACTGTGGCAAAGGAGTGACGGGCCACATAGGTCGTCAGACGATGTTTCAAATTCATTGCCTCACTGATGTATCCTAAATTTTTATTAATCCTTCCCCTCACTTTTTGAATCCGGTCAAATATTTGTTGTTCCGTAACGTGTATTTTTTTATCAAGGATTGGAAAAATATAATCATCCTCTTCTGCATCTGTTTTCGAATATTTATCCAATATCTTCCGAGCTTCCGGCAAAAGATTAAAAGTCAACATTTTCTTTGTCTTATGACGGACATAATAAATCCGGTTATTGTCAATATTTGCATATTTCAAAAAAGCAATATCCTTAAAATTTATTCCTGCCGTTAAATAAGAAAACATAAATATATCTCTGGCCAATTCCAGATAAGATTTAGGACATGCATTCACAACAGACAAATCTAACCGAGACAATTGGGAAATCGTTTCTTTATTTATCGCCCGTTTACGCGTTGAAGTCCACAAACTTCCAACTTTAAATTTTTTAAACGGATTCTTATTACATACGAATATTTCTTCCTCCAAGGCTTTATTGAAAACAGATTTCAGTGTACTAAACTTCGTGGCGATACTATTATCTGCCAAACCTGACTTTCGGAGAAACATTTCATAATCTTTCAAAAATTGAAAATCCATATCTGTGAAAGAAATCTTTGTTGATCTAAACTTATTCAGTGATGACAAAGTAAATTTGTATTTATCACGTGTATTGAGTCGTCCAAGATCGGATAATTCGTTAATGATTTTTTGAAAGTATTCTTCTACTGTCATTGCGGGTTTCTTTTTTATTCCGATAATATCATCGATCGAATAATTTTTCCCCTGAATTTTATATTCTAACTCCCGTTTTTTAAATTCCTGAATCTGTTTATCCAAAAGATATTGCAAATGTTCCTGATTAGGGATACCATTCTTCAAGCAGTTATTATCGAAATCCCAATAATCGACTTTAATTCGTAAACCAGAAGTAATTTTTCGGACAATGCCATTATGATATAAACGAATTATTATTGCCACCTCATTCTGTTTTGAAATTCTGTCTCTCCGACAAATAGCTGATATTTCCATAAAATAAAGCAAAAACGACTGACAGAGAATGGCCTAAATAATATGGAGGACTATAAAAGTGGGTACAAATTGGTAACAAAACCCACTCTACGCCAAAATCGATATATTTGTATTATATTATATATCAATAAGTTACCAAAACCAAGATTGAAGAACAAAAAAAAGAACCGACTTCAGTCAGTTCTTTTGAGTGTAGCGCTAAGGGGAATCGAACCCCTGTTTTAAGAATGAGAATCTTACGTCCTAACCCCTAGACGATAGCGCCATTTCGAGTATTTTAAAAAAGCCTGCTCTTGCAGACTTTCCCCAGAGCTGTTAGTGAGATTTGAACTCACGACCTCTTCCTTACCAAGGAAGTGCTCTACCCCTGAGCTATAACAGCATTCACTTTTACTTTCGTTCAGACTACCCTTATTTGAAAGCGGTACAAAGGTAGTGGTTTTACAATAGAATACAAATTTTTTGTAGCATTTTTTTTAGATTTCGATCAGTTTTTATCAACAATTGAAATAAACTACTGAAAATCAATAATAAAATAAGGATAGTTTCCGGTATTCGTGTTCGGGTCCCTGAACACGAATACCGGAAACTGCTTTGCTTATCCTCCCTTAGCGTCTCGGAATATCGACCGAAGTTTCTTTTTGGCCTTTAAGATGCTCAGAAAAGAAATCTACCAGCCGCCAATAGAAATATTCGTCCATATCTCCGAAACTATGACGTTGTCCCGGAAGAATCAGCATTTCGAAACGCTTATTAGCCCGGATCAAGGCATTTACAACACGGATCGTATTCGCATCATGGACATTATTGTCGATATCACCATGTACAAGCATCAAATGCCCTTTCAATTGCTTAACAATTTCGGGATTCGTGGCTATTTTATAGACAAAGGTAGTATCTCCTTTTTCCGAAACGACCTCTTTCACACCATGATGTGTCTCGCTCCACCAACGGTTATAAATCCGGTTATCGTGGTTCCCGGCACAGGATACCGCAGCTTTATAAAAATCGGGATATTGACAAATTGCAGCAGTAGACATAAAGCCACCTCCCGAATGACCATGTATGCCGACTCTGTCGATATCTATAAACTTATGGCGGGCAGCCAATTGTTCGACAGCCACCTTATGATCGGCCAAAGGATAATCACGCATATTTCCATAACCATAATTATGATACCATTTGGAGCGGGAAGGATGTCCACCCCGCTGTCCTACCGAAATCACAATGAATCCGGCCTGAGCCAAACGATCCGTCCGTACACTCATCCGGGTAAAAGGATAACATACAGCTTCAACCTGGGGACCCGGATAAACATAATCGATAATGGGATATACCTTGGTCGAATCGAAATCGTAAGGTTTATACATCACCCCGTATAAATCCGTCACCCCATCGGCAGCCTTGACGACAAAAGGTTCCGGAAACCGGTAACCAGCCGCTTTCAATTGCGAAAAATCACTTTCCTGAATAGTCATCACTTTATTCCCCTCCCGGTCTAACAGATCGGCACAAGGAATCGTATTCACCCTCGAATAATTATCCACAACAAAACGGGCATCGTCATCTATTTTTACTTTATGAAAATACTCCCCTTTTGTAATCCGTTTCAGTCCACTACCATTTACATTCACTTTATACAGCTGTTCATAATACGGATTTTCTCCCTCTTCCTTGCCATTCCCCACAAAATAGATCGTCCGTGTAGCTTCATCCACTTTCAGTACCTGCTCCACATGCCAGGGGCCTTTCGTGATCCGGTTTTTAAGATTTCCCTGATCATCGTATAAATATAAATGAGCCCATCCATCACGTTCACTCCAATGAATCAACTCCTTTCCCTTATTCAAGACAGCCAAAGGCCGCGTTTCCTGATAAGTATTCATCCGTTCCTGAATAATCGGCACAATCGAATCCTGCCCGATCGTATAAGAGCAGATATCGATACGATGAAGGTCCCGGCTACTACGAACCAGAAAAAAACGGTCGTTATCTCCCAGCCAAACCGGTGATACATACTCCATGTCCCGCTGTTTCTGTTCCGCAGGTTTATAGGATAAACTCAGATTTTGATTCTTAAACGCCGCAACTTTTATTTCCTTACGAACATTATTCTGCATATCGAATACATAAAGGTGTTCCTCAGGGGCTTCCATCTCTCCGGGCATCTGATATTTATAAGTTTCCAACGTAGGACGTGGCTGAGCGATAGAGTTGATCACCCACAATTCCTTTACAGCCCGGTCGTCAGATACCGTTACTGCAAAGTGCCTGGAATCAGGAGACCAACACCCCGATACCCGCCGGCGTTTACCGTTGCAAAGCGTATCAGTATTTAACATACTGTAAGGAATGCCATAACCGAAATCCTTCACTCCATCCTGTGTCAATTGAATCTCGAGAATCGTACTATCCTTCTCGTTTTTCCGGGCTTTCTCATAATCTTCCCGACTCATCCGGAAAAGGTTACAATCCTTAGCATATACCACCGTCTGGCCATCGGGAGAAAAATTTCCCCATCCCAATTTTTTCGGTTCCTTTTCCTGCCCTTTCAGATGAGTAAGTTTACGGGAAGGATAATCATAAGAGAAATAAAAGACTTCTTTTTCTCCTTTCTTCTTGTCTTTCTCCTCTTTTCTCGGTTTCACTTCTTGCGAAGATTCCACCTCAAAAGTAAACGTCCGGCCGTCTTCCTTTGCCTTGAGATTACGTATCGGCAGATGGCGGGCCTCGAAAGGATCACGAACGATCTCCGTCAGCTGAGCAGCCAGTTCATCCCGGTCGAACAGCAGATTCTTTGTACGCGCAACCGGATCGACCACATACCAAAAAGTTCCTTCACTCGTTTTATACTCGAACCAGAAACAATTTCCTTTCTGAAACCAATGCGGATCGACCAAAGTAGAAAACAACATGTTCTTCAGCTTATCTCCGGTAAACTTTTCTGCCTGCAAATATTCAGGCAACCTCTCTTGCGAAAATACCTTACCGGCACAACAAAGGCCGATAAATAAAAAAATAATAATCCGATTTTTTTTCATATAATAACCATTTCAACGTTGTGTACAAAAATACACATTTTCGTAAAAAGTAATCCGCAAAAGACAAGGAGTAATGAATAATCCGTTGTCAAATCGGATTTATTAAAAATAAATACCAGACATACAAATTTTATGTAATAAATTTTACATGTTTTTGCAATAAAAATTATCTTTGTAATCAGTCACAAGAAGAATACTGTTAAATAGTAAAATATTTAATGCACACCAACAGGAATGCCATAGTATGCGGCTTGTCAGCGGGTTCTGGTTTACCGGGACGTATTCGCTTCAGTAGAAGTGAATACAGGTATAGTATGCTGTGGTTTTCTTTAGTTATCGGTTTTTTGCAAAAAAAATGCACTGAGAATTTGGAGGTTATGAAATTTTTTATACTCTCTCTCTCTCTCTCTCTCTCTCTCTCTCTCTCTCTCTCTCTCTCAGGTATCGCGCGTTAAGATATAGATTATTCTTTAATTTTCAAAGAGTTAAGAGAGCGTTTTTTCGCTGGATTTCATACTTTTTCCGGTCTTTTTCGGTTTTCGTTATTTGTTATCATTGCCACCGCCTTTTCCTGCGGAGAGTGCGGTATACTATACCTTCCGGCGGTATGTGGCCTATGGATAGGCCATGCCCGTATGCAGCCGGAACCGTTTGTATATACACCGATCATAGAAAACCAAAAACAATAATACCGGAATAAACATCGCATGAAGAAGATTCTATTCATAGGGCTGCTGTTTGTTTTGGCGGGCACGGGGGTTTGGTCCCAGGAGGTGTCCGACTCAGTCCGCATCCATTACCGCCGGGGATACCGGGGGGTGGATCCCGATTACCACAACAACCGTTCCGAATTGGAACGGTTTATCCGTACCCTGCGCAGGGAACAGGAGTCGGACCGTCTGGAACGTGTCGTAATCTGCTCGTGGACATCGCCCGACGGGGTGACCCGCTACAACGAGCTGCTTGCCGGACGCCGTGCCGACTCGCTGAAATCCTGGCTTGTGCGCCACGCACAGATTCCCGGGGAGCTGGTGAGCGTTCGCGGCGAAGGCATCGGCTGGGGCGTACTACGGCAGTTGGTGGCAGTATCCGATATGCTTTATAAGGACGAAGTGCTACACATCCTCGACAATACTCCCGTGTGGATTCGTGACTCCCATGGCAAAATCGTGGACGGACGCAAGAAACAGCTGATGGACCTGCGTGGCGGACAGCCCTATAATTATATGATGGAAAACATTTTCCCGGAAGTGCGTTCCAGTCTTTCGACCATCTGCTACCGAAAATCCGCCCCTTCTATAGACAAGGTTACTACCGGTACTGCTCCCACGGATTCCGCTCTTGCGGAAAAGGAAGAGACAGAGACAGCCGGGTTTCGCAACACAACGGCGCTGATATCTGCCAGACCGGGAGCGGACACTCCGGCGGAGACCTCCCCGGTAACCTCGCCGAAGGCTTCCGGGAAATTGCGGGAAGCACTCGCCCAAAACCTGGTGATCAAGACCAATCTGCTCTACGATGCCCTGCTCATGCCATCGCTGGAGGCGGAATACCGCTTCAATGACCGCTGGACGGTCAATCTCGAAGGGGAAATAGCATGGTGGAAGAACGACGGCAAACACAAGTATTATCAGCTGGCCACCATCAGCCCGGAAGTGCGCTGGTGGTTCGGACAGCAGAAAAACAACCCCTGGCACGGGCATTACCTGGGCCTGTTCGGCGGCTTCTCGTGGTTCGACCTTGAGAACAAGGAGAACGGTTACCAGGGTGAGGCCGAAATAGCAGGGCTCAGCTACGGCTACATGTTCCCCATTGCCCGTCGGCTCTCGCTGGAAGCGGGCCTCGGACTAGGCTACCTGCACAGTAAGTATGAGGAATACGAACCCGTGCCCCACATGGGCGGCACGCACTATGTTTACCTACAGACCAAACGTGTGGACTATTTCGGTCCGCTGAAACTGAAACTGGCGCTCGTATGGCATTTGCAGGATATTAACAGGAAGAAAGGAGGCGCACAATGAGAAGAACGATATTATGGCATGCAGTAACGGGCCTTGTGCTCTCAGGCCTGGTGACACTGTCCTCAGGCTGCCGTAAAGAGCTTTGCTACAACCACGACGAACATGCCTACTCCGTCAAGGTGGATGTGACTGCCACCTGGGAGCGGGAATGGGAACGCGACCACGGCAGGGGATGGAAAAATACCTGGGAAGGCAGGGGATGGAACAGCTGGATGACGTATGACGACCTGCGTCCCGAAGTACCCGGGGGTATACGCGCTGTAGTATATGATCCGGACGGTAACAGGCATGACGAGCGCAACCTGGCTGCGGAGGGCGGACGGCTGGCCATGACCGAAGGCAGACACTCCATCCTGTTTTACAACAACAATACGGAATACATCGTGTTCAACGACCTGACTTCGTCGGCCACGGCAACCGCCACCACGCGCACCCGTACCCGAGCCGGATTCAGCGAACTGCACGAGGACGAACGCACTGTAGGGCAGCCCGATATGCTCTACGGTAGCTACCTCGGGGAATACGAGGCGAAGCCCGGCTACGAGGCGGTGAGTCTGCCCGTGGAACTGCGCCCGCTGGTCTACACCTACGTGGTACGTTGTGAGTTCAGCCACGGTGCCCAATACGTGGCGCTGGCCCGCGGAGCACTGGCAGGTATGGCCGAGAGCGTCTACCTGCAGGACGGGCACACGGGCAGCGGGGCAGCCACGGTATTCTTCGATGCCACCGTCTGCGACTGGGGCTCGTGGGCGCAGGTACGTTCGTTCGGCATCCCCGACTGGCCGGGCGACGGATATACCCGTGCTACTGACCGCAACTATACCCTGCAGCTCGAAGTGCGCCTGAAAAACGGGAAATACCTCCTGCCGTTCATGGTGGACATCACCGAACAGGTGAAAGCGCAGCCACGCGGCGGAGTGATCGTCATCACGGGGCTGGAAGTGTCCGACGAAGACGGTGAGTCCGGAGGTTCGGGTTTTGATGTGGAGGTCGGCGACTGGGGCGACAGACACGAATACGAACTGCCGGTCTAGTCCGCTTACAAAGGCATATTCAGAAAAACAATGCTGTTTTTAAAACCATAATATTCCATTTTTAATACTCAATTTTATGAAAAGAAGTCTTATTTTGCTTGGAGCAGTCACAGCGACTCTTGCAAGCTGTAGTAAAAGTGAAGTAGTGGACGTCAATGACAGCCAGGCTATCGGTTTCGAGACGTTCGTGAACAAATCCACACGTGCCGTAACGAATGATGAAGGTACGGTAACCGATAAGTTGCTTGATTTTTATGTCTACGGAGGTTCAAATGAAAGCCAGAATCTGTTTGCCGGTGATAAGGTTTACAGAAGCTCAGCATCTGACCCCTGGAAGTATGACAACACCAAGTATTGGTTTAAAAACCGTACCTATAAGTTCGCAGCCATCAGTCCGGGAGCGGGAGCCAATCTTTCCGCCAATTTTGGTTATAGCGACGGCCACCTGGAGTTGACCGCTACCGTAGATAACGCTACCGCTAACCAGTACGATCTTGTTTATGGTGAGGCGACTAAGACCACTTTGGAGGATTTAAGCAGTGTGGGTACCGTTGCATTCAACCTCGGTCATATCCTTTCCAAAATACGTATCCTGTTCGAGAAAAATAGTAATTTCGGTAAGGAAACACAGCTTGTGATTACTAATCTTACGTTGGCAGGTGCAAATACGAGTACAGGTTCAGGCATCTTTAGTAAGGGTGTTTACAAATATAATAATGGCTGGACCTGGACTAAAGCAGCAGAGGGTTCTGCTGACGTTACCTTCTCTACTTCTACCTCTTATACTGTAACCGATAAATCCATAACCGGAGAAACGTCGGTAGAAGAAGTGGGACAGACTTTTTATGTCATTCCGCAGACACCTGATAGCGGAGTCAAACTCTCTTTCACTGTACAGTTGCAGGAACACAATGGAACTGACTGGGAAAATGTGGGTTCCGCTCAAACATTGACTAAAACGATTGCAACAGCTCAGGCAACATGGAATTCCAATAATATTTATACTTATAAGGTAAAATTAAGCGAGACGACCTTACCCGGAGACGATCGTTATGCAATTGACTTTAGCGCTACTGTCGATTCCTGGGGAACGGACAATACTCCAGTTGACGTAGATTTTGCAAATTAAACTACCTGGGCCGGGCGGGGTTGAATGTTCCCTTCCCGGTCACAATGAGAAAACAAATTAAAAAAAACGGACATAAGGTATGAATAAGAGAAATAACACGATCAGGGGCGTGTTGTTGCTGGTTGCGGCGGCGCTGATGTTTTCCTCCTGTGCGGAGACTCCGGGTCCGGAAGAGGAGGTTACGGACACGCGGACGATCAGTTTCGGAACCCCCGCGCTTACCCGTTCGGCCATCGATAACGCGGGGGAGATGCAGAAGGAAGAAAACGCTTTCTCCGTATGGGGATGGTACGCAAACGCGGGCGGCACGGAGAGCGGGACAGTATTCAACAATAAGCGCGTTTTCTGGTCGGCTGCCAATCCGGGCTGGGGCTACGAGGGCACCCGCTACTGGCATCCCGGCCTCGATTACCGCTTCTACGCCCTCTATCCCTCAACAGACAAGCTGGGCACGGGCGTGAATGCGGCATGTGCGGTGGACGGCACAATCACCATTACCAACTTCGACGCCACGCACGGCACCGACCTGATGATAGCACAGCAGACAGTCCAAACTCCGGATGTGCTGACGAAGGACCCCGGTCCCGTGACCTTCACTTTCGCCCACCAGCTGGCGCGGCTCAGCTTTGCGGTAAAAGCCGTGGGATGCGAGGCTACGGTCACAGCCTTCAAGGTGAACGGCGTGACCTGGAAGGCCAACCTTACCTGTCCGGCATCGGGCACTCCCTCGTGGAGCGGTGGCGAAAAGACCACCGACGGGGACAGCCGGCTGACCAAAGCCGACGGGAATATTACGGTGTCCGGCGGCAACACCATAACCATGCTACAGGATGTGCTGTTGCCTCCCCATACCGCTGCCGACCTGACAGATGCTGTCATCAACATGGCCTACCGCCTCAAGGGCGACACCGGGGACGACCGCACAGCTGAGGTAGAACTCGCCACGACGGAGATACCCCACTGGGATGCGGCCCAGCAGTACAGTTACACCCTGACCGTCTCGGCATCCTCGCTTACCCTCACGTGGAAGGTGAAGCCCTGGGATACGAAGGACACCGAAGTGTCGTGGAGACCGGATGAAACGACCAACCAAGAATAAAAAACAGACGAAGCTATGAAAAGAGAACTGAAATCATATCTTGCCGGATGGCTTGCCCTGTACCTGGCAGCGGTGTGCCTGCCGTTCCTGCTGGCGGGATGTGCCAGTGACGGTGCGGCCCCCTGGCCTGTGGACAGAGAAACCACCTCCGTCACCCTGCGCATGTCGGTGGCCGGAGCCGTCGGTACGCGCGCCGACGGTACGGAGGATGAGTACGCCACGCTGGAAAACCGGATAAACACCCTGCGCGTGCTGGTGGTGACGGACGGTAACAAAATTGCCGTAAACCACAAACTCACGCCGGAAGAACTTGCCGCCCAAACGGTGACGATAGAAAATGTGCCCGTGGGCAAGGTGACTTTCTGTGTCCTGGCCAACGAGGCTGCCTTGGGTAAGGATTACGATACGGAGGAGTTTGAGCTTGTAGACGTACCGGACCGGACATCAAAGAAGGCTTTGCTGGAAGACCCTGATCGTACGTATTTCCCGAAACGGTTCTCCGAAGTGAATATAGACAAGGGGCTGCCCATGAGCTGGATTGTGCGCGACTACGAGGTAAAATCAGGCTCCCCGACAGGTACTCCCGGGGAACCTCTCGAAGCACAATTAGTGCGCTGCGTGGCCAAGCTCAATATCAGCATGAATAACGATCTGGATTCCGAGATCAACATCAAGGCGGTAAATTTCGGCACTTTCTTCGGCGACAGGCTCTATCTTTTCGGCGAACAGTCGCTGGATGTGCCCGGCAGTACTGCGTACGAAGCCAAGAGCTATCCCTATGAAACGGAGGCGGATTACATCAAAATCCCCGCATACGGCGAAAAGATGCTGGTATGCTACATCTATCCTTCCTACGCCTGGCTGCCGGAAATGACGGACTCGCCCTATACCATCGGGTTCGCCACGCTGGCGAAAGGGACCTATCCCCAAAAGGCTTTCATCGCCGAGGGTGCACTGAACTCCATCGCCCGTAATACACAGGTAAACATCCGTGCCACGCTGAGCGTAGATGCCCGCCTGATCCTGAAATATGAGGTGGTGGATTGGGGCAAGAAAGAAATCACCGTTCCGCCGTTCAATTAAACAAACCGGTATGTTATTCAAAGTTATGAAGATAAGATTAAGAAGAATGAGCCGCCTGTTGTCGGTGGCGGCGCTGTCGGTGGCGTTGTTTTCGTGTGCCGACGAGGAGATTGTGGGAGGAGGTCCCCGTGTGCAGGAGGGTCTCCCGGCAAAAATTGTACTGAAAGTCGTTTCCAATGAAAACCGCATTGAAACCCGTGCCGCCCAGCCCGATGAGAACGAGATGCGGGTGAACAACCTCTATGTGTTCGTGTTCGACGAGGATGGAAATGTCTGTAAAGAAGGAAGCGGGCTTTACAGTAATCCTAATACAACAACGGATGATAATGGAAAGGTTACAGGAAATATTGTCTTTACGGCCCGTTCGAAAAACAATGCGCAAATTGCGGGTATTGCCAACATCACGACGGGCAACGTCAACTCCACTTATGAACTCACGGAAAACCAGCTGAAAGAGGTGAAGACGAAGCCCCAGTTGCTTGCCCTGCTGGCAAATCTGAATGAGCAGACATTGGAACGTTCGTCACAATTCATTATGTCAGGCTGGGTTACAGACGGTAAGGGCAATGAGATATTCAATATCCCCGGAAGCGAGGACAGCGAAAAAATAACTGAGTTTAATTGCAACCTACAGCTCAAACGCCTGGATGCCAAAGTGGAGTTCATCGTAAAAACGGAAGTTCCCGCTGAAAAAATAGGTATATGGAAAAACTTTGACTTCCGCCCCAAAGACTGGCGGGTGGTGAACGTGCCCGCTCAGTCGTTGGTACTTCCCAAGACGGATGGCGATACCGGCGGTGAGAAGTGCGAATACTTCGATACCAAAGAGATGCCGTTCGAGAGAGAGGTTCGCGATGCCGACTATATGCTGGATACTTGCAGTTTTGTATTCTATATGCCGGAAAACCGCCAGACACCCGTGAAGAGCATAAAGGAGGCAGAAATAACCCCTACACCCGAAGGCGGAGAGAAGGAGGTTGCAGCGCGGTATGCCCTGCGTGAAAAGCGGGATAAGGCAGCACAGGAACCGGGTGATGATTTTAGCAGCAAGCCGGGGCAGAAATACGAGAACGGAGCCTTCACCTACGCCCCCGAGAATGCCACTTACGTGGAAATGACGGGGACACTGTCCTACGTGGACGGAGAAGGCTATTCGGTCAATGCCGACGTGAAGTTTACGGTACATTTAGGTTATGTCAACGCTGACCCCGACGACTACAACACCGAGCGCAACACCCACTACACCTACACCGTCACCCTGCGTGGCGTCAACGATATAGTGGTGGAGGTGACGGCAGGAGCACAAGACGATGAGCGGGAAGACCGCCCCGGCTACGAGGGCGATCTGATATATACCGCAGAAGCCAATCTGTACAACCTGGATGCCCACTACGACCGTGTACTGATACACCTCGACCGCAGCAAGGCAATGAAAATGACCTGGGGAGTACGTACTCCGTATAACAAGGCCATCTATGACATCAAAGGCTTTGAGAATGAAACAGAACCGGGAGGTTACATAGACGGTGCTAATATCGAGGATGAGAATGCCGGATACGGTATCAACGACTACCGGTGGATTAAGTTTGCCATCAACGAAGATTACGGTCAGACGGACCCCACAAAGTTCGTGAAATACCCCGGTGACCATAACTACCAAGGCCTGGATAACGGGGGAACTAAGTCGGGATATGCCCCACATCCGGAGAATGCCCGTTTGCTCGACGTACATCAGCTTATACAGCGGTTGAGGGATGACTATACGAAAAAGGGGTTGACGACAGGCACAGTTGCCGTCACCGCCTTTATTGACGAGTACGTGTATGTGTGCCACCCGTGGGATCTCCGCCACGATGCCAAAACCAACTACCTGCTGGGCAAATGGCGCGACTACGTGGGTGCCGAAGACCGGCTGCTCTACATCATCGACGGGGACAATGCCCGCTTCAGCCCCGACGGGGCATCGAGCGTGATGTCGTCCCTGCTGACCTTCAGGCAGAAATCCATCCGCACGGTGTATGACGTGGCTAATCCGAATATAAATTCCTGCTGGGGATTGGAGAGCCGCATGGAGGGAGACTTAGTGGATGTAGGTTCCACCATAAGCCGGGGTACATCCAACAATAACGGTCGTCTGAACACCCTACGATGCCTGTTGGGAGATAATTACGATAACGAAGAAGTTCAGGATTTGCGTTGGACCGATGTACTGAATACCGCAGACTCGTATAAGCTAAACGACGGGCACAAGGACGCCCTGCACGCTGTGCTGATGCGTAACCGCGACCTAAACGGGGATGACTACGTGCAGCCTTCGGAAATCCGCTGGTACTTGGCCGCCAAAGACCAGCTTGTGGACTTCTACATCGGCGAGAGTGCCTTAGACGACGCCTCGCACCTCTATCCCGTCAATCCTGCCGATCGGGGCGGACATCTGTATTGGCGTTACACCACCAGCACCGCCTACGATGGAGGACAGAGCGGCCGTAGTGGGGCATGGGGATTATATGCCGAGGAATGTGTTGCTTTAGCGGCAACCAGCGGCATGAGAGTGACAGAGTTGAACAACAGGTTCACCTATCGGTGCGTGCGTAACCTCGGTATCGACCTTGCCGACCCTGACACTGAACCTATGGCACTTATTCCGAAAGTGACAAGCGCAGAAAGTGACGGCACCTACGTGATAGACTGCTCTAACCTCAGCCCCAAGGCACGCCGCCAGAGTATGGAAACCGGTCATCTGCCCGTGCACAACGACCTCTCGCCTTATAACCGCCCGTACACCAAGTTCCAGGTGGCAACTGTAGATCAGGATTATCCCACACCGAGTTTGTCAGTTGATTTTCGGGGTAATGAGAGCTGGTCAAACGATCGCGATTGGGTCATATATCAGAATGACGAAAACGTCACACCGTCGGGGTTCCGCGTACCCAACCTGCGCGAACTGCTGATTATGCAGACCCGTCTGCCTCGGGAAGCGTGGAAAACTTATCAAGGCAGATTTACGTTAATTAGTCCGTGGCATTATAGCAGAGCCATGTACCTGAGCTATACCACTTTCAGCCGGGGAACTTATACGACAGGAGGTGGAGACGGTACTTTCAATGGTCAGAATGGCAGACCGAATAAGGGCGGTGGTTTCCGTTTCAATGCCGAGGAGAACTCCATCGGAGCAACGGGTGCCGGTACGGGTGGACACGAAGGCTATATCCGCGCCGTGAGAGACATCCAATAGCAGGAATAACCACATTTATAATAAAACAGTAGAAGAGGCTGTACCGTAACCCGGATACCGGGATTACGTTGCAGCCTCTCCCTGTTATTTTCCCTGAATGCATGGTATTTTCAGCCTACAGCCATCGGCAACAAATTCCCCCACGGGATTACCGGATCAACGGCATTCAGTTGCCCTGTACACTTATTGTTCATTCGCTTTCCATTTCCTGGCAGCTTCCGTCAGGCGGTATTTTTGTTCAGGGTGTTTGACCGGTCAGGATACAGACGTTCAATAGTGCCATCACCCCTTTTACACTCATATAGTCATCGCCCATAAATTCAATCAGTTGCCGTGCTTGGGTCGTATTTGGGTCATACCCGGTTCCTGTTGATTGGCTTTTAATTTAGCTACAGTCTCTGCCTGATCAGAGCATTGAAATTTTCCCTGTATGGTTTTCTTTTCTATGAACTTTTCATTTTGGTTATTGTTTCTGTATCTTTGCTGTCATCAGAAGTTTTTCAGCAATCCGTTCACGAAAAAATATGTTGATTGTTAAAGAACAAAAATAAACAGATATGGAATATTATATAGATCCCGTTGTTTTTATCGTAGGAAAGACCGGAGGAGAGAACCGGGCGGTACGTAACCTACTCGATTTATTTGCAGAAGGAGCTACAATTCCTTTTATTGCCCGGTATCGTAAAGAGAAAACCGGTAATATGGATGAAGTACGAATCGGGGAAATCAAAACTTTATATACTCAGTTTCAGGAACTCGAAAAAAGGAAAAATGCTGTTTTAGATACGATCCGGGAACAGGAAAAATTGACTCCCGCTTTAGAAAAACAGATCCGGGAATGTCAGGATATCCGGATATTGGAAGATATCTATCTACCCTTTAAACCTAAAAAGCAAACCCGGGCAGCGAAGGCCAAAGCGAAGGGGTTGGAACCGCTGGCTGCTCTTTTGATGCGACAGGAAAATGGGGATATCGTGGTCAAAGCAGCCCGTTTTGTAAAAGGTGAGATACAGGATACAGAAGAGGCTTTACAGGGAGCCAGGGATATCATAGCGGAATGGGTGAACGAGAGCGAAGCGGCACGTAACCGGGTTCGCCGTCTGGTTGAACGGGAGGCGGTTATCACGGCCAAAGTAGTAAAAGGCAAAGAGCAGGAAGGTGAAAAATATACCGATTATTTCAATTTCCAGGAAAGTCTGAAACGTTGCCCTTCTCACCGGATATTAGCTATCCGTCGTGGAGAAGCAGAAGGGATTCTCAAAGTTTCTTTAAGCATCGACGAAGAGAACGCCTTAGAGAATTTAGAGCGGATTTTTATAAAAGGAGACAATGAGAGTGCCCGGCAAGTCTGGCTGGCGATGAAAGACGGCTACAAAAGATTGTTGTTTTCGTCCATCGAAGCCGAATATATGACCTTATCCAAACAGAAAGCAGATAGCGAGGCTATCCGGGTCTTTGCAGAAAATTTACGGCAACTGTTACTCGCTTCTCCTTTAGGTAATAAACGGGTATTGGCTATCGATCCGGGATTCCGTACAGGTTGTAAAGTGGTATGCCTGGATGAAACCGGCAAACTGGTTCATAATGAAAATATTTACCCCCACCCTCCCCGCAATGAGTATAAGCAAGCGGCAGCCAAAGTGACGAATATGGTAGCGACCTACGACATTCAGGCCATTGCTATCGGGAATGGTACGGCCGGACGGGAAACAGAAAAATTTATCCAGACATTACGCTTCGACCGGAAGGTCCAGGTGTTTGTCGTCAGTGAGAGTGGGGCTTCCGTTTATTCAGCCTCTAAAATTGCCCGGGAAGAATTTCCGGAATACGATGTGACGGTGCGGGGAGCCGTCTCGATCGGCAGACGACTGATGGATCCTTTAGCCGAATTGGTCAAAATCGATCCTAAATCGATCGGTGTAGGACAGTATCAGCATGATGTGGATCAAGGCGGACTGAAAGAAGCGTTAGATCGGGTTGTCGAATCGTGTGTGAATAAAGTCGGGGTGAACGTGAATACCGCCAGTAAATATTTGCTGACCTATATTTCCGGTTTAGGACCGGCCTTGGCTGAAAACGTGGTGGCTTATATTCAGGAAAACGGAGCGTTGAAAAGTCGTGAAGAACTGAAAAAAGTGAAACGTATGGGAGCGAAAGCTTTCGAACAAAGTGCCGGCTTTTTGAGAATCGAAGGGGCCGGAAATCCTTTGGATAATTCTGCTGTTCATCCGGAATCGTATTATATCGTTGAAAAAATGGCCCGCGATCTGGGTGTCGGCGTTCATGAACTGATCGGAAACGAAACACTGTGCGGCCGGATAGAACCTCAACGGTATGTGGATGAAAAAACGGGCCTGCTGACCCTGAAAGATATTGTGGCAGAATTGAAAAAACCGGGGAGAGATCCCCGGACAATGGCGAAAGTATTCAGTTTTGCCGAAGGCATTTCAAAAATCGAAGATCTGCAGGTGGGTATGGTAATTCCGGGAATCGTTACCAATATTACCGGTTTCGGAGCTTTTGTCGATGTCGGAGTGAAACAGGACGGTTTGGTACATATTTCAGAAATTGCCGATCGTTATGTAACCGATCCTGCAGCAGAACTGGTACTGAATCAACAAGTGATGGTAAAGGTTGTACAAGTGGAACCCGGGCGTAAACGAATCGGCCTTTCAATACGCCAGGCGCAGAGTAAAGATTAAATTTAAAATCCATAGATTTATGAAAAAACAGTTGTTTTTTATAATCCTGTTGGGAGTAGTAGAATTATTGGCCGGATGCCGCCCCGAAGGGAAGGAACCGGAAACCGGAGTAAGCATCGGGTTGGCCCGGCAACGCAAACAAGATATAAGCAATTTGCAATACCGGCTGAAATTCCGGATTCCTGAAAATAAACAGGAAGAGGTCATCGGGAAAGTACAGATCACACTGAAGCAGGAAAAAGTACAGCCTGTCGTATTGGATTTTCGCGAAGATCCCCACAAAGTGAAACAACTGAAAGTGAATGGACGACCGGATTCGATCCGGATTTCGAATGAACATATTGTAGTAGGGACCGATTACCTGAAAAAAGGAGCGAATGAGATCGAGATCGATTTTATTGCCGGTAATCAATCCCTGAACCGGAACGATGAATTTTTATACACCTTGTTGGTACCCGAACGTGCCCGAACCTTATTTCCTTGTTTCGACCAACCGGACATGAAAGCTGTTTTTACCTTGCAGCTGGATATCCCGGAGCAATGGGTAGCCGTAGCCAATGCAGCCGTCGAGTCCGAAACCCTCCATGAAGGCCGGAAACTGATCGCTTTTCAGCCGACCCAACCCCTGAGTACCTATTTATTTTCTTTTGTAGCCGGGAAATGGCAACAACTGGCAGAAAGCCGGGACGGTAAAACGATAGTCATGTATTACCGGGAAACCGATCCTCAGAAAGTGGCCCAGCATACGATCATTTTCGATCAGGTTTTCGCTTCTCTGAAATGGCTCGAGGACTATACCGGAATCCCCTATCCGTTCGATAAATACGATCTGGTGATTGTACCGGGATTTCAGTTCGGTGGTATGGAACATCCGGGTGCGGTGTTATACAATGATAAACGCATGTTCTTAGGGCCGCATCCGACCATAGAAGAAGAACTGGGACGGATGGAACTGATCGCTCACGAAACGACACATATGTGGTTTGGAGATGCCGTGACGATGGCCTGGTTCGACGATGTGTGGACCAAAGAAGTATTCGCCAATTATTTTGCCTCCCAGATGACCCGGCCGGAGTTTCCGGGAGTCAATCACCTTCTGAACGATTTGCGTAATTTTTATATTCCGGCTTATGCGGAAGACCGTACAGCCGGCTCAACCTCGATAAAACAACCTTTGGAAAACTTAAAGGATGCCGGTTTGATTTACGGACAGATTGTCTATGACAAAGCGCCCATCGTTATGAATATGTTACTGAAACTATTGGGAGAAGAAGCTTTCCAAAAAGGTATCCGGGAATATTTGCAGACTTATTTATATGGGAATGCCACATGGGATAATCTGATTACTATTCTCAATAAGTATACCGATAAGGATCTGGTAGCCTGGAGTAATAGTTGGGTAAATGAAAAAGGGATGCCGGAAATTTCCGCTTCGTGGCACGACCGGACCTTGGTCGTGCGGCAAAAAGATCCCTGGCATAGAGGATTGAGTTGGCCACAAAATATAAGTGTAGCCCTCTATGAGGGAAAAAATGCAGATACACTCCAGTCCTCTGTGCATGAAGTGACTTTGGTATCCGATTCTGCGGTGACCGTTTTTCAGAACCGGTCTGCGGATGAGTCCTGCATTTTTCTGAATCAAAATGGTGAAGCCTATGGCTATTTCGTACTGGATCAGCGGACGATTACCTATGCTTTAGCGCATTTGAATACTTTCGCGAAAGCACCTGAAACCCGTTTGGCTTTATTGATCAATTTGAATGAAAACCGTCTGCACGGCCGTGTAGATGGTTTGGCTTTTGCCCGGATGTTGATCAGTAATTTGAAAACCGAAACCGAACCTTTGATTATTTCTACTTCGATCGCCTATTTGAATGAGATGGCCCTGCACGGACAGATTGCAGGAAGTGAAGAGCTTGAAGAAAGCCTGCTCGGATTAGCACGCAAACCGGGAGGAAAAGGTTGTCAACAGGCTGCTTTCAGGGCTTTGCTCGGAACCTTCCGGCAACCGGCGACGACACAGGAAATTTACCGGATGTGGAAAGAACAGAAATCTTTTACCGGCTTGGCTTTAGGAGAGAGCGATTATACTAAAATGGCTTATGAATTGGCTGTACGTATGCCTGAAAAATATGAGGAAATCAGGGCGACACAGGCGACCCGTATTCAGGGCCCCGACCGGAAAAGAGAATTTAACTTTATTGTCCGGGCCGTAGCTCCTGAAACAGAAACGCGGGATTCCCTATTTCGGTCTTTATTGATCGCCGGGAACCGTCGGATAGAACCTTGGGTTACCCAGATCGTCGGATATCTCAACCACCCTCTCCGGCAACAGCAAGCCGTGAAGTACATCAGGCCGGCTTTACAGGAATTACAGGAAGTGCAGCGTACCGGAGATATCTTTTTCCCCAAGAACTGGATTTCAGCTACATTGCGCGGACATAATTCCCCGGAAGCGGCACAAGTAGTCCGGCAATTTCTGGAACAACATCCTGATTATCCCGTTCTGCTGAAAAATAAGATTTTACAAAGTGCCGACCATTTGTACCGATAAAATATTCAGGCATATACGGTGATTTCAATGGTGTCCTTTACTATTTGAAGGGCAATATAAAGAATATTTCCATTTCGTATAAAATCGGAGTAAGTACCAATAACCAGTTGGCTTTCCGGTATACTTACAGAGTCTGGCATTTCATCGGCCAGAAGTTCCCTGCTTTACGTCAAACGATTAATAATTTCGAGTATCATGTGTTTATTGCAGAGGAAAGAGGAGACAAATACCGGAGGATCTCTACCGGGATTACCATCCATGATGCCTTTCGGAAACAGGAGAAATAGGATTTTATAACTGATTTGAAACTAAGCCCCTGAGTTCACGTAAAGGGATAAAACGGATAGGTTATGAATGAAAAAAAGTCATTTTATGTGATCGGTATGAGTTGTGCCGGTTGTGCTGCCAATATTCAACAGGCATTATCCGAACGTAAGGGTGTCATAGAAGCCAGAGTAAATTTCGCCGCTTCGGACGTCATAGTGGAATATAACCCTGCGCTTGTTTCCGATAAAGATTTGCAAAAAACGGTACAGGAAGCAGGCTACGATCTGTTGTTGGAAAATGAGACAGAGCCTGAACAGGCCGAAATTTTACAACGAGAAGCCTATGATAAACTACGCCGGAAAACGATAGGAGCGTTATTGCTATCCCTCCCTGTTTTTGTGATCGGGATGTTTTTTATGCATATGCCCTATGGCAACTGGATCATGCTGGGATTTACCTTGCCGGTCCTACTGGTATTCGGAAGGGATTTTTTCATTAATGCCTGGCGACAATTGAAACATGGACATGCCAATATGGATACTTTGGTGGCGGTCAGTACAGGAGTCGCCTTTCTGTTCAGTCTGTTCAATACCCTATGGCCCACCTATTGGACGGACCGGGGACTGGAAGCTCATATTTATTATGAAGCGGCAGCAGTGATCATCGCTTTAATTTTATTAGGCCGTTTATTGGAAAGCCGTGCAAAATCGAATACTTCGACAGCTATCCGTAAACTGATCGGATTACAGCCCAAAGAGGTGATCCGGATTCTCGAAGACGGTACGGAACAGGTGATCCCGATCAAAGCAGTACAACCCGGAGACATACTATTGGTGAAACCCGGAGATAAAATTCCGGTCGACGGCAGTGTCACAGAAGGAGTTTCTTTTGTCGACGAGAGCATGATTACCGGCGAACCGGTACCTGTCGAGAAAGTGACCGGTACACATGTCTATACAGGTACGATCAATCAGAAAGGGAGTTTTAAATTCATGGCCGAAAAAGTCGGGAGCGAGACTATTTTAGCCCAGATTATCAAGATGGTACAGGAGGCCCAGGGTAGTAAAGCTCCGGTACAACAGTTGGTCGACAGAATTGCTGCTATTTTTGTACCTGCCGTAATCGGTATCGCAGCGCTTACTTTTATCGGCTGGATGATTGCCGGTGGAGAACTCGCTTTTACACATGCCTTGCTGACCTCGGTAACTGTATTGGTTATCGCCTGTCCCTGTGCATTGGGATTGGCGACCCCGACGGCAATTATGGTAGGTATCGGCAAAGGGGCTGAGAACAATATTCTGATCCGGGATGCACAGAGCCTGGAACAATTGTGTAAAGTACAAGCCGTAGTTTTAGATAAAACCGGAACGATTACCGAAGGGAAACCTGTGGTTACCGATATTTTCTGGAATCCGGGGATAGATTTACGACACAGTATGGAAGTTTTATTGTTTATGGAAAGCCGTTCCGAACATCCTCTGGCCGATGCTGTGGTACTCCATCTGACGGAAGAAGGGATAAAGACGAATCTGAAGGGAGAATTCAATAGTCTGACGGGACAGGGCATACAAGGTGTGATCAATGGGGAATCCTATTTTGTAGGGAATCGCCGTTTGCTGGAAATGAACGGAATCTCCCGGGAAAGTGAACAGGCAGAACAAGCCGATGCTTGTAGTCTGGAAGGGAAAACCGTCGTTTATTTTGCCGATAGCAAACAAGTGTTGGCTTTAATTGTCATCGCCGACCGGATGAAGCCAGGGGCTGTAAAAGCTATCGAACGTTTGCAGGCAGAAGGTATTGAAGTATATATGCTCACCGGAGATAATCGGATCACAGCCCGGGCCGTAGCCGATAGTATCGGCCTGAAACATTTCAAGGCAGAAGTCATGCCATCGGATAAAGCCGATTTCGTGAAGGAACTACAACAACAGGGCAAGATTGTAGCGATGGCAGGTGACGGTATCAACGATTCGCAGGCTTTGGCCCAAGCCGATGTCAGCATCGCAATGGGAAAAGGTTCGGATATTGCAATCGATGTGGCGAAGATCACTTTGATTACCTCTGATCTGAATGCTATCCCGAAAGCCTGGGCCCTCTCGAAGCAAACGGTCGCCGCTATCCGGCAAAATCTGTTTTGGGCATTTATTTATAACCTGATCGGTATTCCCCTGGCAGCAGGCATTCTCTATCCCTGTTGCGGTTTTTTACTCAATCCGATGATAGCTGCCGCTGCGATGGCTTTCAGTTCGGTTTCCGTCGTTACGAACAGCTTACGCATCAAAGCAAAAAAAATCTGATTTCAATTTTTAAATCTCAATTTCCAATTATTGGGTAACCATTCTGAAGTTTAAGCGTTCGTATGAGTGTAGTTAAATTTATCGGGACGATAAATTTAAGTTTATAAAGTTTTTTAAGAATAGGACATGAAAACATTTAAGTTTAAAACGAATTTGAAATGCAATAATTGTGTTGCCAAGGTTAAATCACAATTGGATATAACAGATGAAATCCAAAGTTGGTCGATCGATCTGAAAAGCCCTGACCGGATTTTGACAATAAAGGCCAAAGATGAGAAAGCTGTTGCATCGGTAGAACGGATACTTGCTGAAGCGGGCTATCTTGCAGAGGTTTACCCGGTTGAATCATATATAACTAAAAACGACAAAGCTATGAAGGACGTGAAAAAAGAATCCGATAAACAGTCCAAGCCAACTACAATTAAAGGCTGTGGTTGTGGTAATACCGAAAAACCAGGAAAAAGCCAAAAGATGGCTAATGATGAGACTACCGAGGACGATATTCAGGGAGCTTCAAATTACGAACGGGCAGAAAGTGACCAATCGAAAGGGATTTTTGCCCAACAGACAAAGGCTTATAATAAAACTATGGATGAGCTTATCGAGAATGACGATCAGAACGCCAAAGACAACCTCTCCGATTATATGGATGAGCTGAAGGAAGAATCGGAGACTTTAGGCGATCATCCGAAACCTTATGGGACAACGGAAAATTCACCGGATTTTCCGGCAGAAGGAAAATTTACTCCTCCCTATTAGATAATAATACCTGAAGAGACGGTTAGTTATTAAGATAAAACGGGAACAACGGAGCAAACGGAGAATATGCTGTTTTACTCTGTTGTTCCCGTTTAGAAGAAATTTATTTCTTTTTAAAGAGATTCTGTATTCCCTGTAACAGATTACCTTTCAATTCTTTCTCTGCTGCTTTGGTGACCGCTTTGATCGCTTTGGAAAGGTCGGGTTTGATAACCGGCTTCGACAGCGTTCCCTCGACCTTTGCATCGATATCCAGATTTTTAATATTGTCCGAACCCGGAATAGATTTCAGGAGGTTGTCGATGTCCTTGCCGAAAAATTTACGGTCGATGTTCATCGATAAGGTATAATCGAGCTGCCCGTCGACGGTTTGATTTCCATAAATGGTCACCGGATTACCTGCAAAACTGGTCTTAAACGGTTCGACGATAATATTCCCGTTTTCGAGTTTGAAATCGATTTTCAGCTTACTGATACTCAACCGGCTAAGTTCGTCGTTCTTCATCACACTAGCCAACTGGTTCATCGCCGGATTGTCGTTGATCAGAATACCTTTTGATTCGAGATATCCCCCACCGTTTGCTGTCGTCATTACCGGACTCATTTCTTTATCCAGGGTAGAACTGAAGTTCATGGCAGCCGAAACTTGTCCGCTACAGTTCATCGCTACCGGAATACTCTTCCGCAGGAAAGTGAAAGCCTCGTAGGCGGCATGGATATCGAAGTCGGATATATTCAGCTTGAAATCTACTGTCGGAATCTTCGGATTGGCTGTATTATATTGTCCGTTCATCACCATCTTACCTTCCAACATATCCATACTGAGATTTTTCAGTGTGGCGACCGCATTATCCAAAGAAATTTGCCCTTTTACATTACGGATAGTCAGATTATCGAAAAGGATAGTACTGATATTACTGGTAAATTGTACGTCGATGTTTTTGGGAATCTCCAAAGCTCCTTCTGCTGCGGTCGGTTTGTTCGTCAAGGCGATAGAGTCGGCCGAAGCCCGGGCCGTAGTATCGCTCTTTGTTTGGCGGGCCGCTTTGGCTTGGGCGATAATGAATTCATTCAAATTTATTCGGTTCGAATGCAGAGAGAAGTTACCTTTCAGCGTTTCATTTTTGAAAACATAAGGAAGATAGTTCGAAATATTTCCTTGTAAAGTGAAATCCGAGGAAAAAACTTTTGCCTGTAACTGTTTCAGATTCAACTGAGCCGGAGTAATCGTAACAGATCCCTGCGGGATAGAAATACCTTCCGGAAATTCAGCATTGACCAAAAGAAGATCTTTTAAAATAATATTTCCTTTGGCAATAAATTTCTCATATTGTTCTTTCTCGATATATTGATATTTCCCGTTGAATGTCATATCGGTCGTGACGATTCCCTGCAGGGTAATATCTTTCAGTGGAAGGGCTTTCTTCAGATTGGAGAAATTAATAACCCCGACTGCACCTCCGGCAAGCACCGGATCGTTAGGATTACTGATATTCAAATACATACTGAATGGATTACCCGCTATATCGAACGATAATTTTTTCAGGTTCAGTTGTGTTGAATCGACAGGTCCTCCGGGATTGCTCACGTTCAGATCGATATTGATTTGACGGATAGCTTCCGGTAATTCGGGATATTTTACAGAAGCATTATTGACAAGTAAATTTGCCTGCAGAGCCGGGAGATGATCGGCATAATATTCTCCTTTAGCCGTAACATTCAGCTTAAAATCACCACTGGTTTCCAATCCCTCGATATAATGTTGCAACGTTTTGGGCACCATAGCCAACAAACTGGCAAATTTGGTATCCGGAGCATTCAATTGCAAATCCAGTTTATATTTGTCCTCTCCGATCCCGATATTTCCGGTTAAATCGAGTTTGAGATCGTTCAGGGCCAGGTCATTTTTCTGAATATCGAAAGTCATCTCTTTGAGATTGGCTCCGATAACGGCCTGCCATTTCAGATCGGTCTTATTGATCCAGACACTGTTTTGGTGCCGATATGAAATATTTTGCAGAGCAAGGAAAATATCGATCAGCGTATTGGTTTCCGAAAAATTCCCATTGAGTTTTAAATCGATATCTGCAATGCTGGCATAAGTCGAATGCTGAAAATCATTGTAAGTGATGAATAAATTTTCAATGGCGATATCATTTAAACGAAGGCCTCTCTCCGCCTTGCCTTTCGGTTCATCGGGCGGAGTTTCCGTAGTGGCGGAAGTTTGCGAATCGGAAGATAATAGGATATCCCAGTTGGCTTTCCCTTCGCTATTTACTGTCGGAGCGATACGGCAATTTTTAAGCAAAAGTTGGTTTACAATGAGTTCATCTCCTGCTATCAGTGACTTCAAATTCACCGAAGCCTCGAACAACGGAATGTAAACGACGGTATCTCCTGCAAATTCATCCTGCCCGGTAATCATCACCTCTTTCAAGGCAACATTCAGATTAGGAAAACTTTTGAACATGCTCAGGTTCATATCGCCGATTTTCAATTTCGCATTGATGTATTTGGCGGATTGCTTTTCAATAATTTGGAGTATATCTCCTTTAAAAAAAGTAGGGATGACCATTAAAGCTGTAATTACAACAAGAATGAGTACACCCAGTGTAATGAATACTTTTTTCATCGTCAGTATTTTTTAGTTGTTTTAAACGGCCGGTGTCCACCGGATTGTTCACAAAGTTATTCTATTTTGTGAACTTATTGGAAATAAGGCTTTATTTTTTTGAGTTTATAAGCCGGAAGTACTTTCTTTTCTTCGAGCAGTTGGAAAGAAAGAGAGTCGTATTTGCGCTTGGCATTGAAGATCATCTGTACATCCTCATATTCGAGATAGGGATGCCGGAGTATAGCTTTAAAACTCATGGTGTCCAACCTGTATTTCACGATCTTTGAAGGATCGACGGTAAATACCCCAGCGCACGAATCGACATTGAAGTGATTCATCTTTAACTCTTTCAGCTGCCGGACGGCATAAAAACCTCCCAATCTCTGTCGGTATTTGATGATTTTACTTGCATAGTAAGGACCGATTCCCCGGATTCTGACCAACGCACTGCTGTCCGCCGTATTCAATTCCAAGGGAGGAGAAATTTCCCGATGTGATACCGGACGAAGAGAATCCTTTTCTATATTGATTACTTCCGGCAACAAAAAGAATGCAGGTTTCCCCGACCGGACAAACCGCGGAATAACAATAAGGCCTGTGATCAATAACAGCATGACCAGTACCCCTTCCCGTTCTGTACTATTGAATATCATGACACACCCGATTTTAAATGGCCTATAAAAGTTACAACATTTTTCCGGGATAAGAAACAAAAATCCTACCTATTTTGCATTTTTTTTTAATATGCTATATAACTTATAACGAATAGATTAAACGAAAGCATATAAAAATATTCAGAAAAAACAGCAACCATTTTTTGCAACTAACGAAAAACTCCCTATATTTGCACCCGCAATTGAGACACATTGTGACCCGATTCAGTAGCTCAGCCGGTAGAGCACAACACTTTTAATGTTGGGGTCCTGGGTTCGAATCCCAGCTGGATCACAAAAACAAGCGAAAAAACAAAGCAAACTCCTGAAATTCAAAGAATTTCGGGAGTTTCTATTTTCAGGCAAAACCTCAAAAACAGCGGATTCCGGGGATCAATCGGAAAATACACACTTTTCGGGACACGGAAGATCCGTCCCAAAATTCTGAAATAAAAGAAACCTTCCAACTTGATGCTGGAAGGTTCCTTTTGTTCGAGCCTCTTGTCGGATTCGAACCAACGACCCCGAGATTACAAATCACGTGCTCTGGCCAGCTGAGCTAAAGAGGCATCATTTCGTTAAAACGGGTAAGCTGACTATGTCGCACCGCTACAACCACATACCCTTGCTGCCTTCCGACCCTGGGGGGGTTCTGCAGGAGCTGGTCGCATAGGACTTACCCGGGCACAAAAGTACAAAAAAACATATTGCTGACAAATATTTGGAATACTTTTTATCAAAAAATATTTCCAATAATCATTAAACAGTTGTATACCAACAAATAAGAGGTAGGTTTATTATTTTCTATCTATTCCGATTTCGGGTTTTATACCGTCAGACCGGTTCGCCTGGACCGGTCCGGTAAGGCTTTCCTTCACTGACCGGCGGAACTCCTCACTACGTTCGTCAGACACCACCGGTCGGACGTTCGGAAAACCTAACCGGACACTCGTTCCTGCTCCAATGGTCTTCCGGCATAAAACCCTTCATCTCACGGCAGAGCTAACCGGCAAAGAAAATACAACCGGAAATTTGCAGTAGCAGGAAGCCGGACCGTCCGGATTATTTCCAGTGCGAATAAGCTTTCTTAAATCAAGACCAATCTGCAATTCAGTGATAACGTTAGTCGGAGGTGATCGGGATTGGCGACCATTG
>OCHG01000056.1_pt1 | contig 129936 bp, 129 predicted proteins | sample 1538801 | NCBI WGS metagenome assembly OCHG01 (sample SAMN04571727, study PRJEB22368) | human gut metagenome | biome: human gut; material: stool | host: Homo sapiens | place: Luxembourg | collected 2012-09-20 | reverse complement strand
GCACAGCCGTTGGCAGCTCTGCTGCCTTACGGATGTGGCATACCCCTTGCGGGTAATCAGGTGCGGTGTACATGTCTTCGCCATGAATCCCTACGTTTCGACACATCCAGCAACCGCGCCTTACTATCGTGAGGCGCGAGTGACGTTACCTCGGCGGCAGACTGCGTGCCGAATGCGGCTTTGCTGCGCTCGCCGCATTGATTGGCACCATCAGTAGACGGAAATTAGACTGCACCTGCGCAAGATTGGCAGAGCGACAGCGAAGATAGAAGCAAATCAAATCGTCTTGCAGCTCTAACCGCGGCGACGCCGCGCGCAGACATTCCCATTCCGGAGGCATAAAGGTCATTCAACCCTGAGACTGCCAATCCAAGCCTTTCTCTTGGGGGATCTAAAGGGGGCCATTCCCCTGCGACGCGCAGGGAACTATATCATTCGATGGAAAGCTGATACTTAATAGGCAACGCCCCAATAAATATCAGTAGTGCACTCTTTGCCGCAGCAGACGCACTTGCCGGTGGTGCCGCTCTGCTTGAGGGGCATGCAGCGGGAGGAAACGCCCGCCTGTTCCTTCATCTTGAGCTCACACTCGAGGCTGCCGCACCACTTGGTGCGAGCGAAGCCGCCGTGGCCGGAGGCCATCTCCTTCACCTCGTCGATGGTCTTTAAGTCGAATGTGTTGTCTTCGAGGTTCTTTTCCGCCACGGTGTACATGTTGTCATGGATGGCGTCAAGCAGCGCCTTGATCTCGTCAACGATCCCCTCGATCTTGGCCGTGACCTTTTCGCCGTTGTCGCGGCGGACGAGGCAGCAGTTGCCCTCGGCCAGGTCGCGGGGACCGAGCTCGAGGCGGATGGGCACGCCGCGCATCTCGTACTCAGCGCACTTCCAGCCCATGGACTGGTCGCTGTCGTCCAACTTGACGCGGACGTCGGCGGCGATGAGGTCCGCCATCACGCTCTTGGCTGTCTCGAGCACCTCGGGATTCTTATGCGCGGCGATGGGCACGATGACGACCTGCGTGGGCGCGATGCGCGGGGGCAGGACAAGGCCGTTGTTGTCGCCGTGGGTCATGATGACCGCGCCGATCATGCGCGTGGTGGAGCCCCAGGACGTCTGGAACGGGTACTGGAGCTTGTTGTCGCGGCCGGTGAAGGTCACGTCATAGGCGCGGGAGAACTTGTCGCCAAAATAGTGGCTCGTCGCACCCTGAAGCGCCTTGCGGTCCTTCATCATGCACTCGACGGTATAGGTCGCCTCGGCGCCCGCGAACTTCTCCTTCTCGGTCTTGCGGCCGGGGACGACGGGGATGGCGAGCACATGGCGGAAGAAGTCGGCGTAGCAGTTGAGCTGCTGCATCGTCTCGGCCTGCGCCTCCTCGGCGGTCTCGTGGATGGTGTGGCCCTCCTGCCACCAGAACTCGCGCGAACGCAGGAACGGGCGGGTGGTCTTCTCCCAGCGGATGACGGAGCACCACTGGTTGTAGAGCATCGGCAGCTGGCGGTAGGTCTGCAATACGCGGGACCAGTGGTCGCAGAACATCGTCTCGGACGTGGGGCGGAAGGCAAGGCGCTCTTCGAGCTTCTCGCTGCCGCCCATCGTGACCCACGCGACCTCGGGCGCAAAGCCGTTGACGAGCTCGCCCTCTTTCTTGAGCAGGCTCTCAGGGATCAGAACGGGCATCGCCACATTCTCGTGTCCGGTCTTTTTGAACTCCGCGTCCATCAAACGCTGCATGTTCTCCCAGATAGCGAAGCCATAGGGGCGCAGAATGGTAAAGCCCTTGACGCTGGCATACTCAACAAGCTCCGCCTTGCGGCAGATGTCGGTATACCATTGGGCGAAATCGTCTTCCAGATTCGTGATCTGTTCTACCTTTTTATCTTTTGCCATGTTTATGTTCTCCCTCAGTTTCAGGATAGAGTTCTGAACTGTTATTGTATTGTTTTTGCGCCGAATTGTCAAGCACAGGCGCGGAAAAGGTGCGGAACGGCAACGCCTTTCCGCACCTTTCTGTATTTTTCTCACACCACCGTCGGGAAACGGAGGATGGCCTTGAAGAGGTCGCCATCGATGGCGAGCGACATCTTCCCACCCTGCAGCTCCGTCAAGCTCTGCGCGATGGAGAGGCCGAGGCCGTTTCCCTCGGTCGAGCGCGAGCTGTCGCCGCGCACAAAGCGCTCCATCAATTCCTCGGCGGGAATGTTCAGCGCCGCGCGCGAGGTGTTCTTGAAGGTCACGACCGCGTCGCCGCCGGTCTTTTCAAGTGTCAGATAAACGCGCGTGCCATTCTGCGCGTATTTGCAGATGTTCGAGAGCAGATTGTCGATCACGCGCCACATCAGCGCGCCGTCCACATTGCAGAAGAGCTCCTTGTCCGGCATCACGCTCACGAGCGTCAGGTCCGCCGCGCTCAGCTTGTCGCCGTACTCGCCCTCGACCTGCGATAGAAGCTCGTTCATGCTGCACCGCACGGCGTTCACGGGCAGGTTACCCGTCGTGGCCTTGCTGGCCTCGACCAAGTCCTCCGTGAGCTTTTTGAGCTTGAACGCCTGCCGCTTGAGGACGGCGAGGTATTCTTCCTCCTGCTCGGGAGTGTGCTCATGCTGCAAAAGATCAACGTAGTTGATGATGCTCGTGAGCGGCGTCTTGATGTCGTGCGAAACGTTTGTGATAAGTTCCGTTTTGAGCCGCTCGCTCTTGAGCTGCTTGTCGATGGCCGCAGCCATGCCGTCGCCGATGGAATTCAAGTTCTCGGCGTGGCGCTTAACGTCCCAGTACATCCACTTTGTGTCCACCTGCGCGTCAAGATTGCCGGCGGCGAGGGCTTCGCCCTCCTTCTGGAGCTTTCGAAGCTGGAGCGAGAAGAGGCACGCGGCGACGGACAGCACAAGCATCGTCAGCAGCATCGCCCCTCCCGCGCGATTTGCCGCAAATATACCGAGCATCATGCTGACCACAAAGCAGCCCACCGCCGTGCGCCAGACGAGCGGGATGGCGTGCAGGAAGCCAATAACGCCGCGGCAGAAGGCGCAGAGCACTCTCCAGCACCACTTGACGATCTTCCAGCACAGGCACAGGAGCTTGTAGATAATCGTTCCCTTCCACAGCCCGCCCACCTTGACGCGCGCACAGAATGTCACCCACGCGGCAAAGACGAGCACCGCCAGCGCAAAGCTCATCGCCAGCAGCAGCACATCGTAGGGCGGGGTGTAAAAGCTCACATAGGAGTAGACCTCCTCCACCGCCACGCACAGCAGCGCAATGATCGTGCCGTCAACGAGAAGATAGAGGTCGAAGGGAATCTTTTCCTGCCAGCCGCCCTGCAGCTCGCCGTCCTCGCGCCGCGCCGCCGTGCGGGCGAGGAAGATGAGCAGGAACAGCTCCATCGCGCCAAAGAGGATGAGCATCTCCAGGGCGTTCTGTCCCCAGTTTTCTGCCTTGTCGTAAAAAACCTTCGCCCAGTAAATGTCGTCCTGCGCAGGAAGGCCCTTCACAAGGTAGACATCAAAGGTCTTGTCACCGTAAACGGTGCTGTAGCAGAAGGTATCGTCGTCGCTGACGTTGCTGAACTCCACCTTGTCCTGCTCGTCCGTCACACGGAAGCGAATGTTGCTGTAGCTGTCTCCCCTGGAGTAGATCTTGTCGAGCTCATAGTTTCCGCCTTCCATGGCGATATAGTCGTCGCAGATCTCCCACGTCTTTTTGCCGACCGCAGTCAGGCAGAGGTCGCTCGTGTAAAAGTCCCGACCCATACCGCCGTAGGAGTAGGCAAGTCCTACAACATAGGTGAGGATCACCGGCACGAGCGCCGCCGCCAGCAAAAAAGCGACCGTCTTTGTCCAGAAATTGCGTATCCACGCAGCCTTCATTTCTTGTCCTCCATTTTATACCCCAGCCCCCACACGACCTTCAGGTAGCGCGGCTCGGAGGGGTTGATCTCCAATTTTTGCCGCAGGTGACGGATGTGCACGCTCACCGACGTCTCCGCCCCCAGCGAATCCTCCTTCCACACCAGCTCGTAGATCTGGGCGGAGGAATAGATGCGTCCCGGGTTCTTCATCAGCAGCCGCAGGATGTTGAACTCGATGGGCGTGAGCGCGACCTCGTCGCCGTCGACCGTCACGCTTTTTTTCTCCTCGTCGAGCACGATGGGGCCGACGGTGTAGACGTTCGCCTGCTCCTCCACCTTCTTCGCCCCAAGCTGCGTATAGCGGCGCAGCTGCGAGCGCACGCGCGCGAGCACCTCCACGGGGTCAAAGGGCTTGGTGATGTAATCGTCCGCGCCGATGTTCAGGCCCAGGACCTTGTCGCTGCTCTCGCTCTTGGCCGTGAGCAGGATGATGGGCACGTTGCTCTTTTCGCGCAGCTTCGCCGTCGCGGCGATGCCGTCGAGCTGGGGCATCATGATGTCCATCAGGATCAGATGGATGTCGTTCTTCTCCACGACCTCCAGCGCCTCGCGCCCGTTGCTCGCCTCAAACAGGCAGTAGTCCCCGCCGGAAAGATAGATCTTGAGCGCGTTGACAATGTCCTGTTCGTCGTCACAAATCAGAATGTTGTACATTTTCTCACCTCATGTTGATCATTGTATCAGCCGTTTTCAAACAAAAACAGCGATTGTTTCTTAATTCTTACTTAATATCCTCTCAAAAAAGGCCGAAAGGGGCTTCCTTTCGGCCTTTCTCGGTTGTTTTCTTATCTTTTTCGGTCAATTTTGCGATAAAGGCGGAGCGCTCTCTCCACCGCGACGCCCGCGGCGTGCGTAAGGCTGCGCGCGTTGTAATGAAGCTCTGCAAAGCAGAACGCGGACTTCCCCGCCGCCGCAAGGCGCAGGGATTTTTCTTCCTTTTTCTGCCGGCTGTACCAGATCGACATAGTTCTCCTCCTCACAAATCACACCCGTCGAGCGCGGCGAGGCCGAAGCGCGCGGCGAGGCTGATCTTCGCGCGCTCGTCGTCCGAGGATGCAACATCGAATTTCGTGCGCAGCTCACGCAGGAACAGGCCGCGCAGCGAATCCTCCTGCGCTCGCGCCCAGACGTCCTCGCCAATGCGCGTCTCATCGCGCAGCTCCAAGTGGAAGAAGTCGGGCGCAAACTGCTCTTCGATCGACTTGAGATCAAGCCCGCGCTCATCCGTCTCTCCGGTGAAAATAATGCGGTAAATATCGCGCACAGTCGCATCCGGCAGGCTTGCTCGCAGCGCGTCCTCCGCCGATCTTCCCGTCACATCGACGTTCAGGACCTCATACCGTCTGCGCGCGAACGGCACAAACGAAAGTTCGGCCTTCCCGCGCTCCACCGTGCCCGTAAGGATGCCCTTTTCGCCCAGCTCGTCGAAACCGCGGCCCTCCGGGCAGCCGGAGTAGGCGTAGGTCGTCTGCCCTTCGCGCAGGAAACCGCCGAACTGGTGTGTGTGGCCGAGCGCAAGATAGTCGATCCCGCTCTCCTTGATCTGCCCTTTCGTGAGGGGATCGTAGCGCGATTCCGTGGCGGAGATATCACCGTGCAGCACCATCAGATGGATGAAATCGTCCTCCGGTGCACGGAAGCCCGCAAGCAGGCTCTCATCCTGCACCGGCGCGGTAAACGCCGCTCCGTACACGGCGCACTGAAGCTCCGGAAGCTCCACGCGCTCGACCGTCTTCGACGTGAAGACGTGCACGTTCTCCGGCCAGGAAAGCGTCGCGTAGGGCGACTTCGCGCTGTACGGGTCGTGGTTGCCGGGGGCGATGAACACTCGCGCCCGCATTGCGCCCAGCGCCTCAGAGAGCGCTTCCAGCGTCTCGCGATAGGTCGTGTCGCTGTCGAACAGGTCGCCCGCGAGCAGCACGAGATCGACGCCGTTCTGATTCACGTAATTCGATAGTCTCGTCAGCAGCTCGCGGCTCTCGCGGCGGCGCTGGCGCGCCTGCTCGGCGCTCAGCGCGCCGAACGCGCTGTCCAAATGGAAGTCCGCCGCGTGGACGATCTTCACGCTCATGTGTTCTCTCCTCTCATGCCTGCGGGGCGGGCGCTTTCTCCTTGCACACGTCGACCCAGGCGACAAAGTTTGAGGAATACTTCTCAAGCTCGTCGCAGGTCATCTCGATGGCGCTGTTCGCGCTGCCCGCCGCGGGGAAAACCGTGTCGAAACGTTTGAGCGACACATCGAGATAGGTCTTCACATTCTCCGGCAGAGCAAACGAGCACACGCCGCCCGGCGCGTGGCCGGTGAATGCGCAGGCCTCGTCAAAGGTCAGCATCTTTGCTTTCACGTGGAAATACGCCTTGTACTTGGCGTTGTCGATCTTCCTGTCCCCCGCCGTCACGATGATGATGGGCGCATCGTCCGCGAGCTTGAAGCTCATGGACTTCGCGATGCGCGCGCCCTCCACGCCGACGGCGACGGCGGCCAGCTCGACCGTCGCGCTCGACACGTCGAACTCGCGGATGCGGTCGGCGATGCCGAAGTGTTCAAAATAGGCTCTCACTTTTTCGATGGACATTTGCGTTGTTCCTTTCTATCTCGCGCTTTCTCAGCGCACATCGACGCGCTCGACGCTCACGCAGAGCCCCGTCGCGTCATCTAATGTAAAAATCGCTCCCTGCATCTTGCCGGCGCTCTTCTCCGGCTCGCGGTAGCGGCCCGGAAGACCGCCGAGAAACGTCTCGACCGACTGCTCGGGCTTGATACCGAGCACGCTGCGCACCGCCCCCGTCATGCCGAGGTCCGTGAGGTAGCCCGTCCCTTTGGGGAAGACCTCTTCGTCCGCCGTCGGCACGTGGGTGTGCGTGCCCCAGATGGCGCTGACGCGGCCATCGAGGTAATAGGCCATGGCGAGCTTTTCGCTCGTCGCCTCGGCGTGGAAGTCAAGCAGCGTGAACGTCGGCTTTTCGCCGCTCTTGAGCAGCTCGTCCGCCGTTTTGAACGGATTGTCCGCATGGAACGCGAGGTCGCAGCGGCCGATGAGGTTCATCACCGCGATGCGGGCGCGCCCGCAGTCGAAAACGCCGTAGCCCCTCCCCGGCACGCGCGCGCCGAGATTGTGCGGCCGCAGAATATACGGGCAGTCGTCGAGGTAGTCGGTGATCTGCATCTTGCCGAATGTGTGGTTGCCAAGTGTGATGACGTCCGCTCCCGCGGAGAAGATGCGCTCGGCGTCGTTCGGCGTCAGGCCGACCATCGCGGCATTCTCGCCGTTGACCACGGTGAAGTGGATGTTCTTGAGTTTTTTCACGGCGCGCAGATGGTGCTCGAGGCAGCTGACGCCGCAGCCGCCCACCACATCGCCGATGGTCAGAATATTGTAGAGCATGGCGTTCCTCCGCTTTGCGTTTTCCCCAGTATAGCAAGGCGCGGGACAAAACGCAAGAAAGGCATGAAAAAAGGCCCCGCAAAAGCGGAGCCTTTTTCTTATTTCGCGTATTCGATGGCGGTCGTCTCGCGCAGGACGTGCACCTTGATCTGGCCGGGATATTCCATCTCTTCCTCGATCTTTTTGGCAAGCTCGCGCGCCAGAATGACCATCTGGTCCTCGCTGACCTGGTCGGGCTTGACCATCACGCGCACCTCGCGGCCGGCCTGAATGGCATAGGCCTTGTCGACGCCGGGATAGCTGCCGGTGATCTCCTCAAGCTGCTCGAGGCGCTTGATGTAGTTCTCCAGATTCTCGCGGCGGGCGCCGGGACGGGCGGCAGAGATCGCATCCGCCGCCTGCACGAGGCAGGCAACGATGGTCTGCGGCTCCACGTCGTTGTGGTGCGCCTGCACGGCATGGATGATGTCGTCCTTTTCGTGGTACTTGCGCAAAAATTCGACGCCGAGGGCGACGTGCGTACCCTCCATCTCGTGGTCGACGGCCTTGCCGATATCGTGCAGCAGGCCTGCGCGCTTGGCGGCGTAAACATCCGCGCCCAGCTCGGCGGCCATCATGCCCGCAAGGTGCGAGACCTCGATGGAGTGCTGCAGGACGTTCTGGCCGTAGCTCGTGCGGTAGTGCAGGCGGCCGAGCATCTTCACAAGCTCGGGGTGCAGGCCGCGGATGCCGGTCTCCAGCACGGCGCGCTCACCCTCAGACTTGATGATGGCATCCACCTCGCGGCGGGCCTTGTTGACCATCTCTTCAATGTGCGTGGGATGGATGCGGCCGTCGGCGATGAGCTTTTCGAGCGCCAGGCGCGCAACTTCGCGGCGCACGGGCTCGAAGCACGAGACGGTGATCGCCTCGGGCGTGTCGTCGATGATGAGGTCGACGCCCGTGAGCGTTTCGATCGTGCGGATGTTGCGGCCTTCGCGGCCGATGATGCGGCCTTTCATCTCGTCATTGGGCAGGGGCACCACACTGACGGTGATCTCGGCAACATGGTCGGCAGCGCAGCGCTGGATGGCAGAGGCGACGATCTCGCGGGCGCGGGAATCGGCCTCGTCCTTGGCGCGCTGTTCCAGCTCCTTGATCTTGAGCGCGGTCTCGTGCGTCACTTCGCTCTCGACCTGCTCGATCAGGTACTTCTTGGCGTCTTCGGCAGTAAAACCGGAAATACGTTCGAGCATTTCGGTCTGGCTGCGCTTGATGATCTTGATTTCTTCGTTTTCCTTGTCCAGAGCGGCATGCTTCTGGTTGAGGGCCTCCTCGCGCTTTTCCAGCGCGTCGGTCTTGCGGTCGAGGTTCTCCTCCTTCTGCTGGAGCCGGCGCTCCTGCTTCTGCTGCTCGGCGCGGCGTTCCTTGACTTCCTTCTCGTATTCGTTTCTGGAGCGCAGGATATCTTCCTTTGCCTCCAACATGACTTCGCGTTTCTTGCTTTCAGCGCTCTTGATCGCTTCGTTGACAATACGAAGCGCCTCTTCATCGGCGTTGGAGATCTTCTCCTCGGCGCGTTTAGCGGCTCTCTTGCGAATCCAAATACCAAGAAGAATGCCAATGACGAGCGTCCCCGCCGCGATAAGCGCAGCGTAGAGATAGCTGATCATACGATTCCTCCTGTGTGCTTTTTTTGATCGATGCGATTGGTCTATCGTTGGGTTTTTGAATCATAAACGGGAGATTCCCCTTCTCTCCCCTCCATAAATCCAAAAAACATTGTAAACTTTTTATAACCAGCTGTCAAGGAAAAGTCGCGCCCGGAAAATATCGGAAACGGGCGAATGTCACACTGCGATGTAGGCCTGCGCCGCGTAGCCGAGCTGGTCGTCGTAGCCCACGGAGTACCAGCCCTGATAGCTCCCGTAGACCTGCACGCTTTCACCGTTCGGGATGCTGCCGACTGTTTCCCCGTCGATGCCCGGGTAGCTTCGCAGGCGCAGGGCTGAGCCCTCGGTCGTGACGACGCCGGTGCGCACGAGCTGCGGGTAAATGAACGGCAGGCCGAAATACTCCGTCAGTCCCCGCGCGATGGCCTGCGCCGCGGCGTCGAGGTTATTTTCGATCCAGCGCGCATCGTCGTAATTGTCGTGATAGCCGAGCTCGATGAGATTCGCAGGGTATCTGGGCCGCCGCACCTCGCCGAGCGTTGTGGTCGCCTGCGTCGTCACCTTTGCAGGCAGCGGGTAAACCATGCGCAGCTGCGCGGCGAAGAGCTCGGCAGCACGCTTTCCGTCGCTGCTCGTGGGATAGTAAAAGACGATGATGCCGCGGTTCTTCCCCGCCTGCCCCTCCCCCGAGGCGTTGGAGTGCAGGGCAAGGTAAAAGTCAAAGCCGCCGAGGCTGTTCGCCTGCGCGATGGACGAGGCCGCGGTCATCTCCGGCGTGTTGCGCACAAAGGAGATGGTGTTTGCGTAAAGGTACGGCTCGAGCGTGTCGGCCAGCAGATTCATCCAGTATTCCTCGCTGCCACTGCCGTCGACATACGGGTTCCAATCCTGCGTGGAGGGACTCAAATAAATTCTGGGCATGTGCAAAACCTCCCGTCGTTTCCAGTCTATGCTTGAAAAGCGGCGCACATGCAAAAAAAGAGACCGCCGAAGCGGTCTCTTTTTCATTAGCAGGATGCTTTGCGTTACACGGACGCAGCCGCCTTGTCCTTCTTGTTCTCGATACGCTGGAGAACGAGGACGGCGACCAGCACCGCAAGACCCGCAAGGTCGGTGACCGTGCCGGGGATGACCATCAGCAGACCGCCGATGACCAGCGCGACGCGGCTGATCGCCTTCATGTCGCGGATCAGGTAGCCCATCAGGCCGGAGGCGATAGACGCCATACCGAGGGTCGCGGAGATGACGATGGAGGCAACGCTCAGGAACTTGACGTCGTTGCCAACGAAGATCAGGGCGTTATTGTAAGCAAAGATGTAGGGGATGATGAACGCCGCGATTGCGAGACGGGTCGCGTTCCAGGCGGTCTTCATCGGGGGAGCCTTGGCGATGGCGGAACCGGCGTAGGCAGCCAGCGCAACGGGCGGGGTGATGTCTGCGACGATACCGAAGTAGAAGCAGAACATGTGGGCAGCCATCAGGTTGAGACCCATGCCGGAGGCAAGGATCGGCGCGCAGGTGGTGGCCATGATGATGTAGTTCGCGGTGGTGGGAACGCCCATGCCGAGCACGATGCAGCAGAGCATCGTCAGCACGAGAGCGATGATCAGGTGACCGTTGGACAGACCGACGATCGCGCCGATGAGCACCTGGCCGAGACCGGTCATGGTGACGACGCCGGCGATGATACCAGCCATACCGCAGGCGATACCGACGCTCAGGCAGTTCTTGCCGCCGTTTTCAAACGCGTCGATGATGGTGGGCAGGCTCTTGACGTTGGGCTTGCTGATGGCGTAGTTGATAACCAGCAGCGCGAAGGCGATGGCAAGGCAGAGCGTGCTGCCGTTCTCGCCCATGAAGGTGCCCGGCTCAAAGCTGCGGCTCATGAGGGTCATGAACAGAAGCGGGATCAGGGGGATGGCCATGACGAGCTTCTTCTTGCCCTCTTCACGGCTGATCATGGCGACGACCACGCAGTAAAGGGTCGCGTACACGGCGGCGGTGGCCATCGTGAAGCCGATCATGATCATATAGACCAGAACGACCAGCGGGAGGATGAGGTAGATCTGCGGGAGCAGGATCTTCCACTTGGGGAGCTCTTCGCGGGGCAGGCCCTTGAGGCCGAGCTTCTTGGCCTTGAAGTGCACGCCGAGGAAGATGCCGAGGAAGTACAGGAATGCGGGCAGGATTGCACGCACGATGATATCAGCATAGGGAACGCCGACCATTTCCGCCATCAGGAACGCCGCAGCGCCCATGATCGGGGGCATGATCTGACCGCCGGTGGAAGACGCAGCCTCGACCGCGCCGGCAAACTCCGGGGGATAACCGGTCTTCTTCATCATCGGGATGGTGACGGAACCGGTGGTAACGGTGTTACCGACGGAGGAACCGGAGACCATGCCGCAGAGGGCAGAGGAAACGACTGCGACCTTTGCAGGACCGCCGGAAGCCCAGCCGACCAGCGCGTTCGCGCAGTCGATGAAGAAGTTTGCAACACCCGTGGCCTCCAGGAAGGCGCCGAAGATGACGAACAGCGCGATGTAGGTCGAGCAGACGCCGATCGGGGTGCCGAGGATACCGGTCGTGGTGTAGAAGAGGTTATACATAACGGTCTTTAAGTCCTTGCCCGCGCCTAAGAAGGCGTAGAGCACGAACACCGCCGCTACGCAGATGATCGGCATACCGACCACGCGGCGGCAGCACTCGACGAGGATCAAAGTGCCGATGATTGCAAATACGATCAGAAGGGGGATGGAAATGCTGCCGATCTGCACGACAAAGGTCTTCTGGATTCGCGTACCGGCAGTCACGATTTTTTCAAGATTTAAGGGGTAGAAGAAGAAGCAGAACGCGCCGACTGCCGCCATGACGATATCGTACCAAGGCATGTAGTTGACCTTCTGAGAGCCCTTCTTGATGGGGTAGTAGATAAACACGAGAATGATGACCAGGCCGAGGAAGAGCGGACGGCGCGCACGCTCGTCCATCTTGATCCACATGTTCATCACGATCAGGAAAATGCCGAACAGTGCCGTAAGGACACGCAGAATCTTGCGGGGAGTCCCCTCCCAGACGCGCGTGTTCGACTCACGGTCGTACTTTTTCATGATCGCATCGACGTCTTCCATGGTGCCGACGTCATTGTCGACTGCAACATTGTTGAGCTTTTCGTTTTCAGCCATGATGCAATTTCCTCCTAATTCTATTTGAGAGCGTCCGTGCGCTCAGACGAGCCAGAATTCGTAATTAAAACGCACAGGCGCGTTTTTTCCACACAAATCACGCAGACTGACATCCTCGCCGTTTACATTGAGTACATGGTCAGAGACCGTACCGACAATGTAGCCGACGTTTGTCCTGTCCTGATGGATGTTTCGGATGACCATTGCCCAGCCCTTGTAATCGGGGCGGTCCACATAGACCTTGTCAAGCGTTTCGCCGGGGTTGAGCTCCGTCTGCACGCCTGCGCCAAAGGAGCAATAGGTCGTCTCCTCCACATAGATCGTTTTGTTTTCGATCTCGTAGGTATCGGTCAGGGGGTATTTGTTCACGGAATGGATAAAGGTCACGGAAAAGCGGTCTCCCTCGCCCATTTTGTACCGGGCGTAGACCTCGCCGGTGTCGCGGTTGCGCAGGGTCAGATAGTAGCCGGAGCGAGGAAGAAGCACGGCGGCCGCTGCAATAATCGTTATTATTGCAGCGGCCGCAATTATGTATTTCCGCAGATGAGAATTCACGTCAATACACGGTAGCGATCCTGCTTACAGGACGCCGATTTCCTTGTAGTACTTCTCAGCACCGGGATGCATGGTGACGGTAGCACCAGCGGAGGCAGTCTCGGGATCGAGGAAGCCGAACTTGGCGTGGCCTTCGGTCAGAGCGTCCTTGTTGTCGAACATGGCCTTGACGAACTCATAAACGACATCCTCGCTCAGATCCTTGGAAGCAACGAGAGTAGCCTGAATGGCGACGCAGACGACATCGCCGGTCATGCCGGTATAGGTGGTGGAGGGCAGGTCGTCACGGATCAGGAACGGATAGGCCTCCTGAATGGCGGCGAGCTCTTCGTCAGTGAGGGAGACGAGGTTGAGGGTGTTGGTGGTGGCGTAGTCGACGATAGCGGTCGTGGGAGCACCGGCGACGGTGAAGGCGGCATCGATCTTGCCGTCCTTGAGCTGGTCAACGCCATCCTGGAAGGAGCCGTTCACCGCATTGACGTCGTCCTTGGTCAGACCCGCAGCGCCGAGCACCTGCCAGGCGTTGATCTCGGTACCGGAACCAACGTCACCAACGCAGACGGTCTTGCCCTTGAGGTCGGCAACGGTGTTGATGCCGGGCTTGGCAAGGATCTGAACGGTCTCGTTGTAGATACCGGCGACCCAAAGAGCGTCGGTCTCGGGAGCGCCGTCGAAGGAGTTGGTGCCCTCGTGCGCGTAGTTGATAACGTCGGACTGCAGAATGGCCATCTGAGCCTCGCCGTCGGTGATCATGTTGACGTTCGCGACGGAAGCGCCGGTGGACTCAACATTGAGGGTGGAAAGGGTCAGCTTGGAGTCGAGGACGGTCTTGAGAACGCCGCCGACAGCGTAGTAGGTACCGGAGGTACCGCCGGTCGCCAGAGTGATCGCAACGGGGGAGCTGGAATCGCCGTCGTTGTTCTGGCTGTCATCCGTCTTCTCATCGCCGCAGGCGACCAGCGCGAAGACCATCGCGAGAGAGAGGATCAGAGCTAAAAACTTTTTCATACGCAATCTCCTTTTTGATTCTTCCGGCATTCACCGCTTCACCGGCACATGCTCCGCCGCGTGGGGGCGCTTCGGAGCACCTACGTTGGAGAAGCGTTGAATTCCGAAATTTACTTGCCTCTTTCAGGCAGTCTCATTATAGCTGAATGACAGGTCTATTGCAAGACGTTTTTACTTTTTTGGATATTTCGCCAAATTATCGTTGAATTCCGTCATCATTCGACCGATTATTTCGTTAAACATTTATCAGGTTTTCAAATTTTCTTTAGGTATAAAAATCAGGGCGGCAAAGCGCCGCCCTGATCGCATGAAGGTCTCACATACTGATTATGCAAAATCGGTATGCTATTATTTCTTTTCCTTGTTGTCCACGACCTGCTTGAGAAGCGCGGAGAACTCGTCCATGCTCATCGCGCCGAGGTCGCCGTCCGCGCGGTGGCGCGGGGAAACGGTGCCGTTTTCCATGTCGCGGTCGCCGACGACCACCATGTAGGGGACCTTCTCCATCTGCGCGTCGCGGATCTTGCGGCCGATCTTCTCGTTGCGGTAGTCGACCTCGACGCGGAAGCCCATGTCTTCGAGCTTCTTGGCCTGCTCGGCGCAGTAGTCGGCGGCGCGGTCGGTGACGGGCAGGAAGCGCACCTGCTCGGGCGCCATCCACGTCGGCAGCGCGCCGGCGTACTCCTCGATGAGGTAGGCGAGCGTGCGCTCGTAGCAGCCGAGAGAAGTGCGGTGGATGATGTACGGCAGCTTCTTCTCGCCGTTTTCGTCGATGTAGTACATGCCAAAGCGCTCGGCGAGCAACATGTCGATCTGGATGGTGACGAGGGTGTCTTCCTTGCCGTAGACGTTCTTATACTGGATGTCGAGCTTTGGGCCGTAGAATGCGGCCTCGTCGATGCCGACGGTGTAGTCGACGTCGAGATCCTTGAGGATGCGCTCCATCACGCTCTGGGCGTGATCCCACTGCTCCTTCGTGCCCTCGTACTTGTTGTTCGGGTTCGCGGGATCCCACTGGGAGAAGCGGAACGTGCACTTGTCAAGAAGACCGACGGTGCCGAGGCAGTACTTGGCAAGGTCGAGGCAGCCCTTGAACTCCTCTTCAAGCTGGTCGGGACGCAGGACGAGGTGGCCTTCGGAGATCGTGAACTGACGCACGCGGATGAGGCCGTGCATCTCGCCGGAATCCTCGTTGCGGAACAGCGTCGAGGTCTCGCCCAGGCGCATCGGCAGGTCGCGGTAGGAGCGCTGGCGGTTCAGGTAGACCTGATACTGGAACGGGCAGGTCATCGGGCGCAGGGCGAAGCACTCCTTCGTCTCGTCATACGGGTCGCCGAGGATGAACATGCCGTCGAGATAGTGATCCCAGTGGCCGGAGATCTTGTAAAGGTCGCGCTTGGCCATCAGCGGGGTCTTGGTCAGAAGATAGCCGCGCTTCTGCTCGGTATCCTCGACCCAGCGCTGGAGCACCTGCACGACGCGCGCGCCCTTGGGCAGCAGCACCGGAAGACCCTGACCGATGCAGTCGACGGTGGTGAAATATTCGAGCTCGCGGCCGAGCTTGTTGTGGTCGCGCTTGACGGCCTCCTCGCGCTCTTTGAGGTAGGCGTCCAGCTCTTCCTTCTTCGGGAAAGCGACGCCGTAGATGCGCTGGAGCACCTCGCGGTTCGAGTCGCCGCGCCAGTAGGCGGCGTTGCAGGCGGTCAGCTTGATGCCGTTGCCCTTGATGCGGCCGGTGGAGTCGAGGTGCGGACCGGCGCAGAGGTCGGTGAACTCGCCCTGCTTGTAGAAGCTGATGACGGCGTCCTCGGGCAGGTCGTTGATGAGCTCGACCTTGAACGGCTCTTCCTTTTCTTCCATAAACTTGATGGCCTCGGCGCGCGGGAGCTCAAAGCGCTCGAGCTTGAGCTTTTCCTTGCAGATCTTGCGCATTTCGGCTTCGATCTCAGCCAAATTCTCCGGCGTGAAGGAGAACGGAGCGAGCATATCGTAGTAGAAACCGTTGTCGATGCTCGGGCCGATGGCGAGCTTCACCTCGGGCCAGAGGCGCTTGACGGCCTGCGCCAGCACATGGGAGCAGGTGTGCCAATAGGTCTTGCGGTACTCGGGATTTTCAAACGTGAACTGGTTTTCTTCGTTGACCTTGACTTCTTCAGACATGTTATTTACCTCCATTTTCACTTGAGGGTGCAAAAAAGCTCCACCCCCGATGTTCTCAGGGGTGAAGCATTCAAATACTCCACGGTTCCACCCTGCTTGCGCGTTGCGCGCCGCTTGTGTCCGCTGTAACGGGCGATCCCGTCCCGCTTGTTTCGCGGGCGGCTCAAGGGTGGTACTGCCGGCTCTGCACGCAGGACGCTTGCACCAAATGCGTCCCTCTCTTGGCGGCGAACTCCGGTTTCTTCCCTATCCAAGCCATTTTGATGATGGGAGTGTACACCCGCCGCGCCCGTTTGTCAAGCAAAAAGTGCGCACAGTGTGCGCACTTTTACAATAAATTCATCAAAACTCCGGCGGGCGGTTTTTGGGCGGCTTGCCGTCGTCCTCCTCGTCCCTGCCGAGAATGCCCGAAAAGAGTTTTTTGCGCTTTGCACGCCTTTCCTCCTCTTTTTGCTTCTGCTCCGCCTTGTAACGCTCGATCGACTCCAGCTCTTCAATGCGCTCGCGCGCAACAGCGCGCAGCATATCCGGATTGGCATCGTAAACGATCGCACGCAACTCGTCCATCGTCATTTCCTCGCAGGCATCCCGAAAGCGCTTTTCGCGCACGTCCTCCGGCTCAAAGAATGCCATGCGGCCGCACCACGAGCAGATGTACATATCCACCTCGACATGATCGGTCCAGAGATTCGAGCCGAGGCTCGAGCCGTTCATCTCGAGCGTCTGCTTCCCCTGAGGCTTCATTTCGTGTCCGCAGACGCAAAGCTTACCGAGCATATCGTTCCTCCTTTTTATGCACTTCCTGCTTGGGAATGTCATCGTAAAAGGCAAACGTCTCTTCAAAGAGCTTCTCGCCGTAGGCGCGCAGCTTCTCGCAGTATTCATCGTAGGCGGTGAGCATCTGCCGCGCCTCGTCCGTCAGTACCGCGCCGCCGCCGTGCTTGCCGCCCGCCGTGGAGGTCAAAAGATGGAAGCCCAGCCCGTCCTCGGCATTGCGGACGACCGTCCACGCCTTGGAATAGGCCATGGACATCGACAGCGCCGCCGCGCGCAGCGAATGCAGCTCGTCTACGCGCTTCAAAAGCTGGGACACGCCGGGGCCAAAGCATTTCTGGTCGGAAAACACACGGGCGGAGAGAACAACGCGGAGCTCACGATCCATAGGGCGGCACTTCCTTTCTGTTGTATTTCATTATATCCAGGTGAATGCGGTTCGTCAATACGGCAAAAGCTAAGCGGGAGCATGCCGCTCCCGCTTTCTTCACTTTAAGGTGTTGTAGTGCGTATTTTCGCCGTCGAACAAAAAGCCGTCCGTGTCGTGCACGCGGCCATTCGACAGCATCTGCCGGTAACGCACATCGTTCGAGATTCCATTGATATTTGTGCCTGTCAAACTGCGGCCGTTGCTGCGCAGCTGCGCGTTTGCGCTCTTTTCCGTCTCGGGGTTCAGATAGGTCTTGCCGTAGAGGTTGCCGTTTTCGTGCGTGATGGTCTTGTCGCTGCCAAAATAGCGGCTGCGGTCGCTGGCGCTCGCGGCGGCATTGCGGCGGTCGATGCTGCGCGTCGTATTCTCTCCGTCGCCGTCCATGTCGTCGCCCATCATGCCGTCGCCGGTCACGCTGTCGTCTTTTTTGTTTTCGCCGCTCATGTCGTCGCCCGGCATGTTATCCTTTTTTTTGCCGCTGTCCGCCGCGCCGTTGTCGGTCGTACCGGTCGACGGGCCGTTGGCGGTGTTGCTGTCCTTCTTCTCCCCGCAGCCCGCGAGCGAGAAGAGCAGCAGCGCCGTCACAAAAATCATGGCAAGGGTCTGCTTCATTGCTGCATTTCTCCTTACGTTCATCTCCCGCGATACCCAAGCAATAGTATGCGCACGAAGCAACAAGAAACCAGACGTAAATTTTGTCAAAACGCATGTCACCGACACTAACTCGGCAAAAAGCCTCGCAGAGTTTCGCGCCTATAGGCGCGAAATAATTATAATCATTTTTCTGACGACATGTGCGTCAGAAAAATACTTCTCGCCCGCAAGTGTGGAAATTGCTTGCCTGCGGCAAGCAATTTCTGCGCGCAGCGGGTGTAAAAAGCAAAAAAAGAGGACACCTTACGGTGTCCTCTTTTTTTGAGTATTTTACTTGCTCGCCTTCGCGGCCTTGAAGGCCTCGATCAGCATCGGGGTGACCTTGAACAGGTCGCCGCAGATACCGTAGTCGGCGATCTCGAAGATCGGCGCGGTGTCGTTCTTGTTGACCGCGATGATGCACTCGGACTCGCTCATACCGGCCTTGTGCTGGATGGAGCCGGAGATACCAAGAGCAACGTAGACCTTCGGGTGGACGGTCTTACCGGTCTGACCGACCTGATGGTCGGCAGTGAGCCAGCCGGAGTCGATGGCAACACGGGAGCCGCCAACAACGCCGCCGAGCACATCGGCGAGCTCGTGAGCGAGCTTGATGCCGCCCTCGACGTCCTTGGAGATACCACGGCCGACGGAGACGATGTAGTCAGCGCCGATCAGGTCGACGAGCTTCTTGGCAGCCTTGACGACCTCGACGACCTCGGTCTGGAGATCGGCGGCGTCGAGCTTGACGTCGTACTTGGTGACCTTAACGGCCTTGGCCTTCGCCTCGTCGTAAGCAGCCTTCTTCATAACGCCGGGACGGACCGTCGCCATGGAGGGACGGAAGCGCGGGCAGATGATGGTAGCCATCAGGTTGCCGCCGAACGCGGGACGGGTCATCTTCAGGTCGCGAGAGACATCGTGGTCCTTACCCATGACCTTCGCGGTGGCCATGCCGTCGATCTTGGCCTCGGGCAGCGTGGAAGCGCCGCGCAGGAAGTCCTTGTAGATGGGCATGTCAACGTCGAGGTGGGTGCAGTCGGCGCAGAGACCGGTGTGCAGACGGGCTGCGCAGCGGGGGCCGAGGTCACGGCCGATGTTGGTCGCGCCGATGAGGAAGGCCTCAGGCTTCATCTCGGAGATGACGTCGCAGATGACCTTGGAATAAGCGTCGGTGGTGTAGTTCTTGAGCAGGGGGTGGTCGCAGACGATGACCTCATCAGCGCCGTAGCCGCCAATGCTCTCGGCGAGATCGCCGACATTGTCGCCGACCAGCAGACCGCAGAGCTTCACGCCCAGCTCGTCCGCCAGCTTGCGGCCTTCGGAGATCAGCTCATAGGAGGTGGACATCATCTGGCCCTGACGCTGTTCGCAGAAGACCCATACGTTCTTGAACTCTTCGATCTTGGAGGAGTCATAGTTGGGATTAGCAAGTTTCACTTCGTTACGCATCGTATTGATCTCCTTTCCTTAAATGATGTGTTTTTCGAGCAGGATGCCGGCGAGCTTCTCGCAGGTAGCCATGTCGTTGCCCTCGAGCATCTGACCGGCGCCCTTCTGGGGAGGCGTGAAGGAGGTCAGGATGTTGGTCGGGGAGCCCTTGAGGCCGATGGTGGTAGCGTCGATGAGGGGGTGATCCTTCAGGGCGTTGTAGTCCAGAACGGTCATGGGCTTGGAGTAGCACTCGAACACACCGGAGACGCTCATGTAACGCGGAGTGTTGAGCTCCTTGATGCAGGTGATCAGGCACGGAGTCTGCGCCTTGATGGTCATGTAGCCGTCCTCGAGCATGCGCTTGACGGTCAGGGTGTCGCCTTCCTTCTTCACATCGGCGGCGTAGGTGATCTGGGGCAGGTGCAGCTTCTCAGCGATCTGAGGACCGACCTGAGCGGTATCACCATCGATAGCCTGACGGCCGCAGAAGACGATGTCGTCGTCATCGAGACCGATGGTGTCGAGAGCGGCGGCAAGGATCTGGGAGGTGGCGTAAGTATCGGAACCGCCGAACTCACGGGCGGAAACGAGATAGCCGTCATCAGCGCCCATGGCCATCAGCTCGCGCAGCATGCCTTCTGCCGGCGGGGGACCCATGGTGACGACGGTGACCTTGCAGCCCAGCTCATCCTTGAGCTTGAGAGCGGCCTCAACGGCGTTCATATCATCGGGGTTGATGATGGTCTGCATGGAAGCGCGGTTCAGGGTACCATCGGGATTGACGGCAACCTTACCGGAGGTATCGGGGACCTGCTTAACGCAAACAAGAATCTTCATTATATCTTTACCTCCTTTTTTAGTTCACACCAAGATACTTGGCAACGACCATACGCTGGACTTCGGAAGTGCCCTCGTAGATCTCGGTGATCTTGGCATCGCGCATCATGCGCTCAACGGGATACTCACGGGTGTAGCCATAGCCGCCGAAGAGCTGAACAGCGCGGCGGGTGACGTCGGAAGCGGTCTCGGCCGCGAAGAGCTTGGCCATGGCAGCGTCCATGGAGTAATCCTCGTGATTCTGCTTCTTCATAGCGGCAGCGTAAACGAGGTACTGGGCAGCCTGAGTGCGGGTGTGCATGTCGGCCAGCTGGAACTGGGTGTTCTGGAACTGGCTCAGGCGGCGACCAAACTGGATACGCTCCTTGGTGTACTTGACAGCCTCGTTGATGGCGCCTTCGGCAAGACCGAGAGCCTGGGAGGCGATACCGATACGGCCGCCGTCGAGGGTCTTCATGGCGATCTTGAAGCCTTCGCCTTCCTTACCGAGCAGGTTCTCCTTGGGGACGACGCAGTCTTCGAAGACGAGGTCGCAGGTAGAGCTGCCGCGGATACCCATCTTCTTCTCGTGCTTACCGGTGGAGAAGCCGGGGAAGTCCTTCTCAACGATGAAGGCGGTGATACCGTGGTTGCCCTTGCTCTTGTCGGTCATGGCGAACACGACGAAAGTGGAGGCAACGTTACCGTTGGTGATGAAGCACTTGCTGCCGTTGAGGACGTAGTCGCCGTTCTCGTTCTTGACAGCGGTGGTCTGCTGGCCGGAGGCGTCGGTACCGGCGCCGGGCTCGGTCAGACCGAACGCGCCGATCTTGCGGCCGGACAGAAGGTCAGGCAGATACTTCATCTTCTGCTCCTCGGTGCCGTTCTCGAAAATGGGAGCGCAGCAGAGGGAGGTGTGGGCGGAAACGATAACAGCGGTGGTGCCGCAAACCTTAGCGAGCTCCTCCACGCACATGGCATAACTGAGAACATCGCCGCCGGCGCCGCCGTACTGCTTCGGGAAGTAAATACCCATCATGCCGAGCTTGGCCATCTTTTCGACGGTCTCCATGGGGAAGCGCTCTTCCTCATCGAGTTCCTCAGCTAAAGGCTTGACTTCATTTTCTGCAAATTCGCGATACATTTTGCGGACCAGCAGATGTTCTTTGGACAGATGGAAATCCATAGTCTTTTGCTCCTTCACTATAAAAATAATTGGATTGTCTAATTTTTCACAAATCAGTTCCGTGACTCTCATTATATCCTGTGCGTTTTATTTTCGCAAGAGGAACTATCATTCCTTTTTGGAATTCGTGCTTTTCGCCGAATTCATTAAAGTCTTTTTGACATTTCCGTTCCTTTTATGACAGTTTTCTGTCATTTTCAGGAATCCTTTCCATTCCAAAAGAGAAAAGGGGAGGCAGTTTTTGTAAACTGCCTCTCCTTTTTATCCTTTTAGGGACGGATTACTTCTTGCTGTAATCGTAGAAGCCCTTGCCGGACTTCTTGCCGAGCTGGCCGCCGCGGACCATCTTCTTGAGCAGCAGAGCGGGACGATACTTCGGATCGCCGGTCTCGCTGTAGAGGACGTTCATAATGGCGAGGCACACGTCAAGGCCGATGAAGTCGCCCAGGGCGAGGGGGCCCATGGGGTGGTTCGCGCCGAGCATCATGGCCTTGTCGATATCCTCGACAGAGGCAACGCCGGTCTCGACCAGGCCGATGGCCTCGTTGATCATCGGGATCAGGATCTTGTTGACGACGAAGCCCGGCGCCTCAGCGACCTCGACAGGCTCCTTGCCGATCTCCTTGGAGAGGTTGTAGATGAAGTCGAAAGTCTCCTGCGTGGTGTTGGCGCCGCGGATGACCTCAACGAGCTTCATGCTGGGCACGGGGTTGAAGAAGTGCATGCCGATGACGGCGTGCTTGAGGCCGAGACCCATCTCGGTGACAGACAGAGAAGAGGTGTTGGTCGCGAAGACGGCGCTCTCCTTGCACATCTCGTCGAGCTCACCGAGGAGCTGACGCTTGGTGTCCATGTTCTCCGCCACGCACTCGATGACGAGGTCAGCGTCCGCCGCGGCAGACTTCTCCTCGACGAGGATGTTGTTCAGGATGGCGTCCTTGGCCTCTTCGGTCATCTTGCCCTTCTCGACGCGCTTCTGCAGGGAAGCGGCGAGCTTATCCTTGTGGCGCTGAGCGGAAGCGACGCTGGAAGCGTACATCAGAGCGGTGTGGCCCTTGGCCGCGAAGACCTGAGCGATGCCGCTGCCCATGGTGCCGGCGCCGAAAACTGCAACTTTCATTGTGTGTATCCTCCTACAATATAAATAGATAATTCTATGGAATCACTTGTTGATAAAGGGCTCGTGCTTGCGCTTTTCGAGGAAGGCGCCCATGCCCTCCTGCTGGTCGGCGCTCTGGAAGCAGGAGCCGAAGGCCTTCTCCTCGATCACGACGGCGCGGTCAATGTCGACCTGAAGGCCGTCGTTGATGGCCTGCTTGGACGCGCGCACCGCAATGGGCGCATTGCCAGCGATCTGGCCGGCGAGCTTTTCCGCCGCGGCGTAGAGGTCAGAAAGCGGATAGACCGCGTTGACAAGGCCGATGCGGTAGGCCTCGTCCGCCTTGATGTTGCGGGCGGTGTAGATCATCTGCTTGGCCATGCCGGGGCCGACGAGGCGGGCAAGGCGCTGTGTGCCGCCAAAGCCCGGCGTGATGCCAAGGCCTGTCTCGGACTGGCCGAAGACGGCGGTATCGGAGCAGATGCGGAAATCGCAGCTCATCGCGAGCTCGCAGCCGCCGCCGAGGGCATAGCCGCCCACCGCCGCGATCGTCGGGATGGGGAACGCTTCGAGCTTGCGCATGACGTCGTTGCCCTGCTTGCCGAAGGCCTCGGCCTCCTCCTTGCTGAGCTCCTTCATCTGCGCGATGTCCGCGCCGGCGACAAAGGACTTCTCGCCCGCGCCGCGGACGATCAGGCAGCGGATCTCGCTTAAGTCCACCGCGTCGAGCGCGGCATCGAGATCGGCGAGCACCTGAGAATTGAGCGCGTTGAGCGCCTTCTCGCGGTCAATGATGAGATAGGCAATGTTGCCCTTGGGTTCATATTTGACAAAAGACATCGTGTGTCTCCTCCTGTCTTCTTCAACTCTCCCCTATTATATGGGCGGCAAGGCATATTTGCAAGAGAAAAATCACTTTTTTCAAAAAAGTTTCACACTTTTCCGGTGTCATTGCAAGAAACGTTGCATTTTTAATGATCTTTTCTCCCAATGCAGCAACTCTTGTATAAAATTTTTAAAATGACTTGTCTCTTGCACCAATTTTCGATATGATAGGCTTTAATTATAGGAAAACGAGGTTCATTCTATGCGAATGCGCAAAAAGAAAAACCTGCTTCCCCGCATGGAGCGGTGCGGGGCGTATCAGATCAAGGACCCCTACGAGCGCAAGGGCCGCTGGCACGACTTGATGCCCGAGGCGAAGGAGATCCGCGTGGAGCTCGGCTGCGGCAAGGGCCGCTTCACCGTCGAGACGGCCGCGGCGGAGCCCGACGTGCTGCTCATCGCGGTCGAAAAGGTGCCCGACGCGATGGTCGTCGCGATGGAGCGCGCGGCGAAGGCAGAGCTGCACAACGTCTTCTTCATCGACATCGACGCCAACCAGCTGCCCGAAATTTTCGATGCAGGCGAGGTCGACCGCATCTATGTCAACTTCTGCGACCCGTGGCCTCCCAAGCGGCAGGCCAAGCGCCGGCTGACGCACGGCAATTTCTTGAAGCTCTACCGCAAGGTGCTCAAGGACAACGGCCAAATTCATTTCAAGACCGACAACGACCCGCTGTTTGAGTGGTCGATCGAGGAGATCCCGCAGTTTGGCTTCGAACTCTCTGAGGTCACACGCGATCTGCACGCGAACGGACAGCGCGGCGTGATGACCGACTACGAGGCCAAATTCTATGCCGAGGGCAAGAACATCAACCGCTGCGTCGCCACGATGCAGCCGTGGGAAGAGCCCGAGGAAGAGGATACGCCCGAAGAGGCGGACGAAACGGCTGAATAAAAGGAAGGCTTTCAGCCTTCCTTTTTGCTTTCTTCCAGATACGGCGAATACATCATCACCGCGTCGTTCACGGCGACAGGCGTCTCCGCGAGCAGCTTGCCCTGCAAATCAAACGTCTGCCGGTAGAGCTCGTTGTGACGGATGTAGCCGCCCCAGTACTGCGCGCGCATCTCGTGGTTGCGCTCTACGACCGCATAGCGCTCGGTCGGCTCGGCGCTCACGAGCCACTCGCCCTCAAGGTCTGTTTTGCCGACGCGGACGCGCATCTGATAGGTGTCCTGTGTGTCGTTGCGGATCATCAGGTCAAGATAGGGGTAAAAGCAGGTCGCACCGCTGCCGAAGGGCTGCGTGCGGTTCGCGTCGGGAAAGACGTCGTAGCCGTGGCGGTGGCGCTCGACGACCGTGAGCGGCGTGTGCAGCGTCATCCAGTAGATGAGGTTTGAGAGCTGGCAGAGCCCGCCGCCCGTCGCGGCCAGATACCCGCCGTTGCGCAGGATCATGCCGGGCAGATACCCCTTCCCCGCCGTCGGCTTTCCAATGAGATACCAGTAGCTCATCGTTTCACCGGGGCGCAGCAAAAGCCCGTCGAGCCGCGCACAGGCGAGGCGGAGATTCGTCACCTTGTTGTGCTGGAGCTGCATGTCGACGTCCTTGAGCTTTCGCATGAGCGGCGTATGGTGGGAAAACGCCTGATATGCTAAGTTTTCCCCGCTGCGCTCGCGCGCAAAATGCTTCCGCATCGAAAGCCATCTGAGTTTTCGCTGCGCGCTGAAATACGCGCCGCCGAGCTTCAGCCGCAAATTAGAGCGTTTTTTCGGTTCGCGGACGGTCATATGCTTCCCTCCCCTGTTTTTCTGCTTTTATAGACGCAAAACGGCGGGAAAAAGTTCCAACATTTTCTTATTTCAGGCTCATCACGTAGATTTGACACGGGTTCCACTCGTCCCAGAGCGTCGGGAATACCTCAAACTCGCCAAAACCGAGGGCGAGATAGAAGCGGTTCGTCGCGTCGTACTCAGGGTACTTCCCCATCTGCACGGTCTTGACCTGCAAAAACGAGTAGCCAAGCTCCTTCGCCCGCTGCTTCGCTGCGGCAAAGAGCATCTTGCCGATGCCGCGGCGGTGGTATTCTTTCAGCACGCCCATGACATAGAGTTCCGCCGTATCCCTCCCCGTTTCGGCAAGGTAAAGGAAGCCGACGGCGTTCTCGCCGTCGAACGCGGCGAAAAACGGCTGCTTAACACTCTTTTCGATGTATTCCTCGCGCGCCTCTGGAATGCCAAACCAGTCGGGCAGCGATTCTAAAATAAAGCGCGTAATGCGCCGCTTTTCATCGGAAGTCGTAATTTCTCTGATCTCCATAGTTCTCTCCATAGATTTCGTTTGCAAAAAAGCGGTATGGCATTGCCATACCGCTTTTTGATGTACGTTACCGCTGGCCCTTGTCGTAGGGGATGCCCTCGGCCTTGGGGGCGCGGGAGCTCTTGGACGTGAACGCCAGCACGAGCAGCGTGACGATATACGGCAGCATACGGTAGAGATGGGCGCTGATGCCGATCTCCGCCAACATGAAGACGCCGTCGCCGTTGATGTCGATGCTCGCGTAGCTCGCCGCGATGCATTTGAAGAGGCCGAACAGCAGCGAGGAGACCGCGATATTCACAGGCTTCCAGTTGCCGAAGATCATAACCGCCAACGCGAGGAAGCCGAAGCCCGCAACGTCGCCGTTCGAGGCGCAGTTTGCCGTTGTCAGCGCATAGACGAAGCCGCCCATGCCCGCGAGCGCGCCGGAAATGGTCGTGCCCGCGTAGCGCATCTTGTAGACGTTGATGCCCAGCGAATCCGCCGCCTGGGGATTTTCGCCGCAGGCGCGCAGGCGCAGGCCGAAGCGCGTCTTATAGAGCAGGATCGACAGGATGATGAAAAGCAGGATGCAGACGTAGGTCGCAAGGTAGACCTTGTTGACGAACGTCTCGCCGAAAAAGCCGAGGTCGGTGTTCTTGTCGATGCCGAGCGTAGACTTTTTGATCATGAACCAGCTCGCCGCGTCGCCCGTGAGCATCTGCAGCGTATTCTGGTTGGCGATGATGCGGATGAAGAACAGCACCAGTGCGGGGGCCATCAGGTTCAGCGCCGTGCCACCGATGGTCTGGTCGGCACGCAGGTTGATAGAGGCAAAGCTCAGAAGCAGCGAGAACAGCGCGCCGAAGGCCGCCGCGACCAGCATCGTGAGAAGCTCCACGCCCTGCAGCGCGACCCAGTTGCCGCTCTGCTTGAGGGAGAGGATGGCGTCGCTCGTCTGCAAAATGCGCACGAACCAGACGCCGATGAATGCGCCGAAGACCATGATACCTTCCAGCGCCAGGTTGATGATACCGCTGCGCTCGGCGAACACGCCCGCAAGCGCCACGATCATCAGAGGGACGGCATAAATGAGCGTCTGCTGAATGAGGAATGTCATTTCGCGTCGCCTCCTTTCTCCGTTTCCGCTTGTGCACCGGCTGGTGCGGAAGCTGCCGCCGGTGCGGGCTCCGCGTTGGCATCCGCGCCGTCGTCCTTCTTTTTGCCGAGCTTGCCGATCCACATCTTGATGACCAGCGAGAAGGCGCTGAGGTACACGATGACGGCGATGATGACGTTCGTGATGTACTCGTTATAGGCCGTCAGGTTCGTCAGCTGCAGGCCCGAGATATCGAGCATCGACATGAACAGCGCCGTGAAGATGATGCCGATGGGGTTACAGGAGGCGAGCATCGCAACAGGGATGCCGTTGAAGCCGATGGCAGGGAGCGACTGGTACGTGGACCAGAAGAACTCCGTGTTGCCGGAGAGATAGTAGAGCGAAGCGCCCGCCGCGCTCAGTGCGCCCGCGATCGCCATGGAGATGACGATGTTGCGCTTGTCGGCGATACCGGCATAGCGCGCAGCGTGGCGGTTGGAGCCGCAGGCCTTGAGCTGATAGCCGAACGTCGTCTTGGACATCATCACGTAAACGGCGATTGCAAAGACGATGGCGATGAGGATGCCGCCGTTGACCTGGGAGTTCGGGAAGAGCTTGTCAAGGCCCATCTTTGCGGTGGCAACGCCGTTGTAGGTCGTCTTGTAGATGTAGCCAGTCTTGGTGGACTCGGTGACGTTCTTAAAGTTGCTGATATCAAAGAGCCACGTGACGAGGTTCGCCGCGATCCAGTTCGTCATGATGCAGGCGAGCACCTCGTTGATGTTGAGCAGGGCCTTGAAAAGGCCGGGGATCGCGCCCCAGATCGCACCCGCGAGCGTGCCGCCGAGAAAGGCGAGCAGCCAGATGAGCGTGGTGGACATCGTCTCGGACGGAAGACCGAGGGCGATGGAGAGTGACACGAGCGTACCGATGAGGTACTGGCCCGGCGCGCCGATGTTGAAAAGGCCTGTTTTATACGCCATGCCGACGGAAAGGCCCGTCATGATGAGCGGCGCGGCACGGAAGAGCATGTTGCCGATATTCGTCGGGTTGAAGCCCCACGTCAGCGTGCCGGAGGCGTCGCGTCCCGTGGAGAACAGGCCACCGAACACGATGCGGATGCCGTCCCACGCCGAGGAGAGCGAGAGGTTCGGGCTCGTGAGGCCGACGATCAAAATGACGATGCTGCCGACGGCGAGGCCGATCAGGATCGAGAGGACGGACGCCGCGACGGTCTTGAAGCCTTCGCTTTGCAGGAAGTGTTCTTTTTTCATACGGCCGCCTCCTCCTTCGCCATGCGCTTGGCGCCGGCCATGTAAAGGCCGAGCTCTTCGACGGTGGTTTTCTTCGGGTCGAGCTCGCCGACGATCTCACCCTCGTACATGACGAGGATGCGGTCAGAGAGGCTCATGACCTCGTCCAGCTCGAGCGAGACGAGCAAGATCGCCTTGCCGCGGTCGCGCTCGGCGACGAGCTGGCTGTGGATGAATTCGATGGCGCCGACGTCAAGGCCGCGCGTGGGCTGCACGGCGACGATGAGATCCTTGTCGCGGTCGACCTCGCGGGCGATGATGGCCTTCTGCTGGTTGCCGCCGGACATGGAACGCGCGCGCGTAATCGCACCCTGGCCGCTGCGCACGTCGAACTTGTCGATCAGGTAGTTGGCATAGTCGCGCACAGCCTTGTTGTTGATAAAGCCGTGGTTTTCAAAGCGCGGCTCGTTGAAGCGCTGGAGCACCATGTTCTGCTCGAGTGTGAAGTCGAGCACGAGGCCGTGCTTGTGGCGGTCTTCGGGAATGTGGCTCATGTGCTCGCCGCGGTGGCGGATGGAGGCATGAGAGATATCCTTGCCGCAGAGGGTGATCGTGCCGGAGGACGGCTTATCAAGGCCTGTCAGGCCGTAGACAAGCTCGGTCTGGCCGTTGCCGTCGATACCGGCGATGCAGACGATCTCGCCCGCGCGGACGGTGAAGGAAACGTCGTTCACGGCGTTGCGCTTCTGCACGTGGGAATGGACGCAGAGGTGGTCGACCTTCAAAACCTCGCCCGCAGGCTTGGCCTCGTCCTTGGTGACCTCGAGCTGCACGGGGCGGCCGACCATCATGTTGGAAAGCTCCTGCTTGGTGGTCTCGCTCGTGTTGACCGTGCCGATGTACTTACCCTTGCGCAGGACGCTCACGCGGTCGGAGACCTCCATGATCTCGTTGAGCTTGTGGGAGATGAAGAGGATGGATTTGCCTTCGCGGGCAAACTCCTTCATCGTGGCCATCAGCTCTTCGATCTCCTGCGGAGTGAGCACCGCGGTCGGCTCGTCGAAGATGAGGATCTCGTTGTCGCGATACAGCATCTTCAGAATTTCGACGCGCTGCTGCATGCCGACCGTGATATCCTCGACCTTGGCGTCAAGGTCGACGTTCAGGCCGTAGCGCTTTGAGATCTCCTCGACCTTTTTGCGCGCCTCTTTCTTCTGCAAAAAGCCGCACTTCGTCGTCTCCGCGCCGAGGATGATGTTGTCGAGCACCGTGAAAACGTCCACCAGCTTGAAGTGCTGGTGCACCATGCCGATGCCGAGCGCGGTGGCGTCGTTCGGGTCCTTGATGGACACGACCTTGCCGTCCTTTTTGATGATGCCCTCCTCCGGCTGATAAAGGCCGAAGAGAACCGACATTAAGGTCGATTTTCCCGCGCCGTTTTCACCGAGCAGGGCGTGGATCTCGCCCTTTTTGAGCTGTAAGGTGATGTTGTCATTGGCGATAATACCGGGGAATTTCTTCGTGATATTCAGCATTTCGATCGCATACTGATTCTCCAAGTTTTTTCGCCCTCCTTCCGTTTTGATGGCCCGCACGCGCTGCGCTGCGAGGACGGAAACCATAACTACATCATACTATATCACGTTTTCCGATGAAAAGCAAAAGGTTTTCGCATGTCTTTCCCTGTCAGAAATGTGAAAAAGAACGGAAGACCGAAGTCTTCCGTTCTTTATGTATGCGCTATTGGGAATTAGCCGCCGATGTAGTTGACGTTGACGTTGCTCAGGCCGGCGGTGGAGGGGTCAGCCATCTCGGAGTTGTTGTCGATGGTGATGTCGCCGTTGAGGACCTTCTGGAAGAGGTCTTCATAGTCGGCAACGGAGAAGTTCTCCATGGACCAGGTAGCGGTCGGCAGGCCGACAGCGTTCTCAGCAACGCCCAGGGAGGTGGCAGCATTGCCGATCTCGTCCCAGGTGCCATCGTAAACCTTAGCGATCGCCCACTCGGCAGCGTCGCTCAGGCCCTTCATAGCGGAAGTGACGACAGTCTCGGACTCGCTGGACTGGTCGACGTCGACGCCGACGACCTTGCCGTCCTCAGCGGAAGCGGCAGCGACGACGGACTGGAACATGGAACCGCCGCAGGCGAAGACGATCTCAGTGCCGTTGGAGTACCAGCCGGAGACCATGGTCTGCAGCTCGGGGGAAGCCTGGAAGGAAGCGCCGTACTCCCAAGAGTAGTTCAGGTCGACGGTCTTATCCATTTCCTTAGCAGCGTCGTTGGCGCCCTGAGCAAAGCCCCAGCCGTAACGGATGCAGGCGGGGTTCGTGCCGCCGCCGCCGCCGGTGAAGCCGAGCTTCTCATAGCCTTCCTTGACGACAGCGTAACCGGCGAAGTAGCCGCACTGCTCTTCGTTGAAGGCGATGCCCGCAACGTTGTCAAGGCCGAGGGACCAACCGTCGATGAAGACGAACTTGGTGTCGGTGAATTCCTTAGCGGCCTTCTCGAGGGCCGTGCCCTGCATGAAGCCGGCGCAGACGATGACCTTGGCGCCGCCGTCCACGGCAGCCTTCATGGCGTCGTAACGGTCGTCATCGGTAGCCTGATCGCCGTTGGCGGGCTGATAGTACTTGTAGCTCAGGCCGTTGTTGGCGGCATAGAGCTTCACGCCGTCGAAGGTGCCCTGGTTGAAGGACTTATCCTTCAGCTGGCCGACGTCGGTGACGAAAGCGACTTCATACTTGCCGTCCTCGGACGTCATGTTGTCGTCGATATCGTCAGGATTGGTGTAAGTGGTGGTCTCGCCCTGCTGATCGTCAGTGTTGTTGGCATCCTGGTTGTCGTCGGTCTTCTTATCACCGCAGGCAACGAGGGACAGAACCATGACGAGAGCGAGAAGCAGCGCAAAAAACTTCTTCATTCTTCTATCCTTCCTTATTTTTCCGGTCGGCGGCGGGCCGCTCTCCGGTTTATTTTGAAGTGCGGACGCACTTCGTCTGACAGTATAGCAAAAGCAAAGGGGAGAATCAAGTCCGATTCTCCCCAATTTTACTTTTTTTGTGATAATTGATGGGATTCTTTACAAAAAGTCCACACTTTTTACACGTTATTTTCTCAGTCGAGCTTCAGGTCGCCGTCCTTGACCCAGCCGAGGCGGCGGCAGACCATATTGATGAGCGGAGCAAGGATGGCGGGCAGCACGATGGCGACGAGGATGAGGCCCAGCCAGTCAAAGCCCGTTGGACTCATGGCCACAGCGCCCTTGGCGATGGCCTCCTCGCTCGGGGAGACCCAGCCCGTCCACACGCCGATGAGGCCGCACAGGCCGCAGGTGCCCATACCGGAGTTGATGGGCGCGCCGTTCATTTCAAGATGGAACACACACGTGGCGATGGGGCCGGTGATGGCGGAGGCGAGCGTCGGCGCGATCCAGACGCGGGGATTTCTGACAATGTTCGGCATCTGGAGCATCGACGTGCCGAGGCCCTGCGACACAAGCCCGCCCCAGCGGTTTTCCTTAAAGCTCATCACGGCGAAGCCGACCATCTGCGCGCAGCAGCCTGCGACGGCCGCGCCGCCGGCGATGCCCGTAAGTCTCAGCACCTGGCAGATGGCAGCGGACGAAATGGGCAGCGTGAGCGCGACGCCCACGAGCACGGAGACGGCAATGCCCATCCAGAACGGCTGGAGTCTGGTCGCGTTGTCGATGACGAGACCGAAGGCAGAGGCGGCTGTGCCGATGGGCGGCGCGATCCACTTGGCGAGCGCGACGCCGACCAGGATGGTCACGGCGGGCGTGACCAAAATGTCGATCTTCGTCTCCTTGCTCACGGCCTTGCCGCACTCGGCGGCAAGGATCGCGATGATGAGAACGGCAAGCGGGCCGCCCGCGCCGCCCTCGGCGTTGGCCGCCCAGCCCACCGCGGCAAGAGAGAAGAGCACCATCGGGTCAGCCTTGAGCGCGTAGCCGATGGCGACCGCCATCGCAGGGCCGGAGACGGACATCGCATAGGTGCCGATGTCCGTCAGAAACGGAACGCCCAGCTGCGCGCCGAGCGTCTTGATGATCGTGCCGATGAGCAGCGAGCAGAAGAGGCCCTGCGCCATTGCGCCGAGCGCATCGATGCCGTAGCGCTTGGCCGAAACTTCAATGTTTTTGCGTTTGCAGAACGCTTTGAATTTTTCCATGATATCCTCACAGCCTAAAAATAAAATAGTGTCATGCGCAGGTGTCTTGACACGTGCACATGACACTATAATCGCTTGTGTGAGGATTGTCAACCCTTAATTTCCGTTTTCCTCCAGCAGGACGCGCAGTGCGCGCAGCGCACTCTTCGTGCGCTCGAACGCCGCCTCGTCGGGACAGGAGAGCGTGTGCAGGTGGATGCCATCGGTGAGACTGGACAGCGGCTCCGCCTTTTTGCAGCGCTCGATAAACTGGCTGACCTCGTAGCGGTTCGAAATTTGCAGCGGGCCGGTGAGCTGGCCGTAGATGGGGTGGTCGACGATGACGTCGATGACCGTACAGCCGTTGTCGACGATGGTGTTGAGCTCGGCTTCCATCTCCTGCGGCGTGTGCTTCACGGCGACGCGGCGGAGGATGCCGCGTGCCTCCTTCGGCGTCACATAGCCGCGCGGAGTGGCGAGAATTTCCTCGCCCGAGGAGCGCAGCAGCGCGATATCGCCCACGATGATCTGGCGCGAGACGGAGAATTTTTCCGCCAGCGCGGAGGCGCTGACCGGCGCGTCCGCCGCGCGCAGCACGTCGGCAATGGCCTTTCGCCGCTCGTCAGAATGCATTCGCTCTTCCTCCCCTTTTCGCGCAAAAGCGCCAAATTTCGATTACTTTTCGTATTATCAAAATTAGAAATTACAGTTCGTTGTCAGATTTTGCCGATTTAATACTCAAAGCAGCTGCCGCCGACGAACTCTCGCACGATGGAGTCGCGCGGGACATAGTCCGTGCGCAGCGACGGCACGGAGTTGACAACGTCCATCAGGTCGCTCAGCCCGTGCTCGGCGATAAACTGATCGTCGAGCTGGCTGTAAAACTCGGGGATCTCCTTCAAATACCGCGCGAGGATGCACGGCTCGTAGTCGTGGAACGTGTCGATGTGGATGCTCGCGTTCGGCTTGTTCGGCATGATGTAGTTGAGCTCGCCGCGGTCGACACTCTCGGCGCGCTCGACGGTCTGACGCAGCGAATGGCCGCGACCCTGATAGTCGCGGATCATGCGGCGCGCCACGCGCAGCTGCTCGGGACGAACGATGCGGTCCTTGTGCGTGATGATACGCGTACGCGGGGCAACGTAAACGCCCGTAGCTTCGCTTCTGAGCTGGTCGAAAATCAGCGGGTTGAGCATGTGGATGCCCTCGGCGATGATGACGGCATCCTTGTCGCCCTGCATGGGCTTGTAGCCGCCGACGCCGCCTGCTTTGAAGTCGTAGACCGGCAGCTCCACGAGCTCGCCGTCCATCAGGCGGTGGATATCCTCGATGAGTAAATCGCGGTTCACGCAGTAGGGCGACTCCCAGTCGCTCGCCTCGGGCGGACGCTGATCAAGCGGCAGGAAAAAGTTATCCATGCTGAGCATGCACACCTTCACGCCGAGGTTTTCGAGGTATTCGCGCAGGCGCATCGCCGTCGTCGTCTTGCCCGAACCGCTCGGGCCCGTCAGGCAGACGATGGGCTTTTGCCCCTTGTTCATTAAAATGCTCGCCGCGGCGGAGCTGATCTTGTCGTGGAAGACCTCCTCGCAGCGCAGGACGAAGCGGGTGTCGTCCTTCATGTTGGTCACAATGTTTTCAATATCGATCACGCGCATAGCATGATAATCTCCTTACTTTTGGGATTCTGCCGCCATCTTTACGGCTGTTTCGAGCGCGATTTTCATCATGGCGGTGAAGCTCGTCTGCCGCGCCTCGGGCGAAAGCTCCTCGCCGGTGAGGATATTGTCGGAGATCGAGCAGAGGGAAAGTCCGCGCTTTTTCGTATAGGCGGCGTTGCAGTAGAGGGCGGCGGCCTCCATCTCGATGGCGAGCACGCCCATGTCCGCCCACTTGAGCGACGGGTTCGACGCGTCGTAGAACGTGTCGGACGAGTAGAGGTTGCCGACGTCCATGCGGACGCCGAGCTCCTTCGCCGATTCAACGGCGGCGGAGAGCAGCTGAAAGTCCGCGATGGGGGCAAATGTGCCGCCAAGTCCGTACTGCGCGGCGTAGTTCGAGTTGGTGCACGCACCCATGCCCGCGACCACGTCACCGAGCTTCAAGTCCTTTTGCAGCGCACCCGCCGAACCCACTCGGATGATGCTCTCGACATCGTACTGCGTGAACAGCTCGTAGGAGTAGATACCGATGGACGGCATCCCCATGCCGCTGGCCATCACGCTGACGGGAACGCCCTTGTAGGTGCCTGTGTAGCCCTGCACGCCGCGGACGTTGTTGACGAGCTTTGGTTCATCTAAAAATGTTTCGGCGATGAATTTTGCGCGCAGCGGGTCGCCGGGCATCAGAACGGTCTTGGCGAAGTCGCCCTTTTTCGCGCTGTTGTGCGGAGTCGGCATATTGAGCCCTCCCCTTTCTTAAAGTTCGCCCTTGGCTTCGAGCTCCTTGACGGCCTTGACGATGCGGGACGTGCCGAGGCGGTCGGCGCCGAGCTTGAGGAAATCTTCGGCGTCCTGCAGGCTCGCGATGCCGCCGGCGGCCTTGATCTTCTTGCCGTTGGTCATGTGGGCTGCCATGAGGGCGACATCCTCGCGGGTCGCGCCGCCGCCGGCAAAGCCCGTGGAGGTCTTGATATAGTCGGCGTGGGAGTTGGAGACGACCTCGCAGAGCTTGATCTTCTCTTCGTCGGTGAGCAGGCAGGTCTCGATGATGACCTTTAAGATGTTGCCGTGGCAGGAGATTTTCACAGAGTTGATCTCCTGAAGGATCTTGTCGTACTGGCCCTCCTTGACCCAGCCGAGGTTGATGACCATGTCGATCTCGGTCGCGCCGTCGGCGACGGCGGACTCGGCCTCCATGCACTTGATGCCGCTGGGCGTGTAGCCGTTGGGGAAGCCGATGACCGTGCAGATGGGCAGCTGGCCGAAGCCATAGTGCTGCTGCTCGGCGACGTAGTGCGCGGCGTGATTCACATAGGTCTGCGGGATGCAGACGCTCGCGCAGCCGTATTTGATGCCGTCGTCACAGATCTGCTTGATGTCCTCCCAGGTGGCGGTCTGCTTGAGGAGGGTATGGTCAACGTGCTTGAGAATTTCCTTAACGTCCATGATATATTTCCTTTCTGTCGTTGAAAGCGTATTTGATCAAAAATCGTTTTATTTTAGCATGTTTCCGTGCTTTTGTCTACCGTTTCGGCAGGTCTCTTACAGTGCGCTGCCGAAATACTCCGTCATCGCGCGGATCAGGAATTCATAGTCCTGCACGCCCGCGGTCTCCCACGAAGAGTGCATCGCGAGCTGGGGCAGGCCGATGTCCACCGTGCTGACCGGCACGAGCGTATCGGAGATCGAGCCGAGCGTCGAGCCGCCGGGAAGATCGGAGCGGTTGGACATGACCTGCGTGGGAACGCCCGCGTTTTCGCACACGGCGCGGAAAACAGCGCAGGAGCGGCCATCGGTCGCGTAGCGCTGATTGGCGTTGAACTTGATGACGACGCCCTCGTTCATATACGGGCAGTTGTCGGGGTCGGCGTATTCACCGTGGTTGGGGTGCTGGGCGTGCGCGTTGTCCGCCGAGACGAGGAAGCTGCGCGCGAGCATCATCTGGAGCTCCTGCTCGTCCTTTCCGAGGCACAGGGCGATGCGGCGCAGCGTGTCGCGCAGGAACGTCGAGCCCGCACCCTGCTTGGTGGACGAGCCGACCTCCTCATTGTCGAAAATGCAGCAGACGGCGATATTTCCGCTCTCCTTCGCCGCAAGGAAGCCCTCGAGGCAGCCGCAGGCGCACTCGAGATCGTCGAGCTTGGGAGAAAGGATGTACTCCTCGTTCTCGCCAAGCAGCGTTCCCTCGCCGCGGCAGTAGAGGAACAGGTCGCTGCCGAGGATGTCGTTTTCTGCAACGTCCGCGGCTTTGGCGACGATGGGCAGGATGCCGCCGCTGTCTTTGCCGCCGAGCAGCGGCAGCGTGTCGATATTCGCGAGGTACTTCATGCCGTCGTTCGCCGTGCGGTTCATGTGGATGGCGACATTGGGAATGACGAGCAGGTCGCGGTCGACGCTCACGAGTTTTTCGACGATCTCGCCGTTTGCGCGCACGAAGACGCGGCCCGCGACGGAGAGTGGGCGGTCGAACCACGTGGACATCAGCATGCCGCCGTATTTTTCGGTCGAGAGCTGGACATAATGCGCGCTGCGGCGGTCGGGATGCTCTTTTAAACGGAACGCTGGCGAGTCGGAGTGCGCCGCAGCCATGGCGAAGCCGCCGTCGATCATCTCCGGCACGCGGAAGGCGATGGTGCTCGAGCCGTTGCGGCGGACGAAATACTTCCCGCCGGGGGCTACCTCCCAGCGTTCGCGTTCGGAAAGCTCGGTATAGCCGTTTGCGAGGAGCTTTTGGCGGATGTTCTCGGTCACATGGTAGCAGGTGGGGCTATTTTTGATAAAATGCAGCAGTTCTCTTGCCGGTGCATGTTGCATGGTGATGTCCTCCACAGTTTATTTTTGTTTGGCGGTATTATAGCACACGTCATGCTTCTCGGCAAGCGGACACTCCCTCTGTGCCGCACAAAACAGGGGCAGCATTTGTGCATTTGTCCATATTTGGTGGAATTATAGTTGATTCTTTTATCGAAATCCTTTATAATACAGTTGATTTCCGTCCCCCCTCCCGCATCGAGCGGGCTTTTGTTTGCGCTCTTAAGCCGGAAGGAGACTATTTCTATGAACGAATCCTCTTCTCCCGCGCCAGCTCCGGTCTCACCGCTGTGGACGCGGGATTTCACTATCATCACATTGGGCAGCGTGATCTCGATGCTGGGCAATTCGATGTCCGGCTTCGCGCTGAGCCTGCTCGTACTGGATTACACGGGCTCGAACCTGCTCTATGCCATCTATATTGCGACATTTACGCTGCCGCAGATCGTCATGCCGATTTTCTCGGGCGCGATCCTCGACCGCTTTTCGCGCAAGAAGACGATCTACACGCTGGACTTCCTTTCCTCCGGGGTCTACCTTGTCGCTGCGCTGATCCTGAGCCGCGGCTGGTTCAGCTTTCCGATGCTCGCGGTCTTCTGCTTTATCATCGGCTCGATCAACAGCATCTACTATGTCGCCTACGACAGCTTCTATCCCCTGCTGATCTCTGAGGGGAACTACTCCAAGGCCTACTCCATCGCGAGCGTGCTGGAGACGCTCTCGGCGCTCATCATCCCGATCGCAACGTACTTTTATAATCTCTTCGGCATTGCGCCGCTGCTCGGCATCAACGCGCTGTGCTTCTTCATCGCCGCGACGGCGGAGACGCAGATCCGCGCCGAGGAACACTACATCGAAAAGCAGCGTGCCGCGCTCGCGCTCGAAGGGCAGCATTCCTCGGGCCGCCAGCTCCTGCGCGACATCAAAGAGGGCTTTCGCTATCTGATGAGTGAAAAGGGGCTTCTGCGCGTGGCCATCTATTTCACATTCAGCATGCTGGCCTCGGGCGCGTCGCAGGTCATCACGCTGCCGTACTTCAAGTCGACATTCGATAACGGCGAATACATCTATATGCTCGTCTGGGGCATGGCGATCTTCGGCCGCGCCATCGGCGGCGGCATTCATTATAAAATCAAGCTGCCGGTGCAGCATAAGTATTCCATTGCCCTGATGGTTTATGTCGTCATCTCGCTGTGTGAGGGCTTCTATCTCTACTGCCCGCTGCCGGTGATGATGGCCTCGTGCTTTTTAACGGGTATCCTCGGCGTGACGAGCTACACCATCCGCATCTCCGCCACGCAGAGCTACGTGCCCGACGAGAAAAAGGGCCGCTTCAACGGCGCGTTCAACATGCTCAACACCGTCGGCAGCTTCACGGGCAATCTGCTCGCGGGCGCGCTGGTGGCGTTTCTCCCCGTGCGCGGCGTGCTGACGGGCTTCATGCTCGTCACGGCGGCCGCGGCGGTCGTCGTCATCGGCGGCGGACGCAGGGACGTGTCCGCGATCTATAACCGGCAAGAATAAGAAATGTAACAATAAAAATTTGATGGAGGAAACAACATGAAATTTTCCGAAATGACCTACACCCGCCCCGATCCCGCGGCGGCCAAGCAGCAGCTTTCCGCGCTGACGGCGGAACTCAAGGCCGCCAAGAGCTATGAGGAAGCGCGCAAGGTCTTCCTTTCGCAGCAGGAGCTGATGAGCCACATCTCCACCGCCGCGACGCTCGCGAGCATCCGCCACTCAATCGACACACGCGACGAATTCTACGACGGCGAGGAGAAATTCTGGAACAACTTCAACCCCGAGCTTGAGGAATACAATCAGGCGTGGACGGCGGCGATGCTCGAAAGCCCGTTCCGCGCGGACTTTGAGAAGGAATACGGCGATCTGATGTTCGTCAACGCCGAGATCGCGCTCAAGACCTTCTCCCCCGCCATCATTCCTGAATTACAGCAGGAAAACGACCTGACGCAGGAGTATGAAAAGCTGCTCGCCTCGGCGCAGATCCCGTTCGAGGGCAAGGTCTACACCCTCTCGCAGCTCTCCCCGTTCAAGACCTGCGCTGACGATGAAAAGCGCCTTGCCGCGTGGAAAGCCGAGGGCCAGTGGTACAAGGACAACCAGGCAAAATTCGACGAGCTCTACGACAAGCTCGTAAAACTCCGCGACGCGATGGGCAAAAAGCTCGGCTACGAGGGCTATACCACGCTCGGCTACTACCGCATGGGCCGCAACTGCTATACGAAAGACGACGTCGAAAAGTTCCGCGAGGCGGTCGTCAAGTATCTCGTCCCCGTGGCCGACAAGGTGTACCGCGAGCAGGCCAAGCGCCTGGGCAAGCAGTATCCGATGAGCTTTGCCGACAACGCGCTCGAATTCCGTTCCGGCAATCCCCGCCCCGCGGGCACGCCGGACGACATTCTCGCCCAGGGTATGAAGTTCTACAGCGAGCTTTCGCCCGAGACGAAGGAGTTCTTCGAAACGATGCTGCGCGACGAGCTGCTCGACGTGCTCTCGACCGAGGGCAAGCAGGCGGGCGGCTACTGCACGAGCATCATGGACTATCAGGTGCCGTTCATCTTCGCCAACTTCAACGGCACGCAGCACGACGTCGAGGTCGTGACGCACGAGGCCGGTCACGCCTTTGAGGCCTGGACGAATCGCAAGCGCATCCCCATCGACTACATCTGGCCGAGCATGGAGGCCTGCGAGGTCCACTCGATGTCCATGGAATTCTTCGCTGAGCCATGGGCAGACGGCTTTTTTGGCCCCGACGCGAAGAAGTTCCTCTACAGCCACCTCTCCGGCGCGCTGACGTTCATCCCCTACGGCACGATGGTCGACCACTTCCAACACATCGTGTATGAAAAGCCCGAAATGACGCCCGCCGAGCGCCACGCCGTTTGGAAGGAGCTGCTCGGCGTCTACATGCCGTGGATGAAGCTTGACGGCGAGATCCCGTTCTACTCCGAGGGCATGGGCTGGCAGCGCCAGCACCACATCTATTCGAGCCCCTTCTATTATATTGACTACTGCCTTGCCCAGACCGTGGCGCTCGAATTCTGGGCGATGATCCGCAAGGACGTGGGGAACGCCTGGCAGCACTACATGGCCTACACCGTGCAGGGCGGCAGCCGGACGTTCACCGACCTTCTCAAAAACGCCGGCCTTGAGAGTCCGTTTGACGAAGCGTGCCTTCGCGGCGTGTGCGCCGAGGCGGAGAAGGCCCTCGCGGACTTTGACCTCACGGGCATCGAATAATGGGCGAACAGCACAAAAAACACAACCGCCGCGAGCACCTGAACGACTTTCATCTGAACGTCGCGGGCGAATATGTTTACGACGGGGCACTCTATGCCTGCCAAAGCGATGATGCAAAGCAGCGCAGATCTAAGCGCGCCGTGTGGGGAATGGCAGCCATTCTGACCGTTGCGGTCGCCGCGGGCGGGTGCATTCCTGCGCCGGGGATGCAGAACTGTTTTTACGTTCTGCTCCCCTACCTCGGCGAGTTTCTGGGCGCGGCGAGCGTCATCTGGGCGCTTGCAAAGCTCGGCATGGATTGGGGCACGGTGCGCGAGTACAACTACAAAAAAAGCGTGGCCGTTCTGCCCGTGCGAACGGCGGTCACGGCGGTCTTTTCTCTTCTCGGCATCGTGTGCGAATTGATCTTCTTTTTCGTCAATGACCACGCAGGACAGACGTTTTTCGCGCTGCTCTATGTCCTGCTGAAGCTGATAGCCCTACTGAGTGTCCTTGTTCTGCGCGCCGAAATTATGCAGGCAGAATGGGACAAATTGCCTAAAAAAAATAACTTCTAAGATTTTACTCTGTACAATGTGCATCCTTTCATGCTATAATCAAAAAAATTCTACGCGCTGTTTTTCGGCGCACAGATGTCCATAGGAGGCGCACTCCCCCTTTCCGCGCGTGTATACGCGCGGGTGCCTTACTTTGTGCTGCACGGGGCGACCCGTTTTAGCAAAAATTTATAAAGGAGTAGATTCAATGAAAAGAACACTTGCACTGATCCTTTCTCTGGTCATGTGTCTTGGTCTTCTGGCCGGCTGCGGCGACAAGAAGACGGACGACGGCCAGACCGACGGCAAGACGCTTGTTGTCGGCACGCAGAACTTCGATGGTAAGTTCTCCCCCTTCTTCTATACCAATGACTATGAAAATCAGGTCATGGGTATGGTCTTCGACGGTCTGTTTCTCGTCGACCGCGAGGGCTCTGTCGTCCTCAAGGGCATCGAGGGCGACGTCCGTCCCTACAACGGCACCGACTATACTTACAAGGGCATTGCCGACTGCGACATCGTTGAAAACAGCGACGGCACGGTCGACTACAACATCACGCTGAAAGAGGGCGTCAAGTTCTCCGACGGTGAGGAAATGACCATCGACGATGTCATCTTCTCTTACTATGTCCTGCTTGACCCCGCTTATGACGGCGTTTCCACGCTGTACTCCCTGCCCATCAAGGGTCTGGAAGCCTATCGCAGCGGTATGGACACTGTGCAGAACCTGATCCTCGCCGCCGGTCCTGACGCCTACGCCGCCAACGACTTCTACACCGAAGAGCAGTACAACGCTTACTGGACCGCCTTCAACGCCGCCGGCGTGAAGTTCGCCCAGGAGATCCTTGACTACGTGGTCGCCTCCGGTTCCGCCACCGCTGATGACTCCGTTGCCGCGCAGGCTGGCAACTGGGGCTTCGATCTCGCCGATGACGCGACCGTCGAAGACTTCTGGGCTGCCATCGTTGCTAAGTACGGCTACGACATCTCCGATGACGGCATCAACGCCGAGACCGCCGGCACCAGCATCTCCTCCTTCCTCGAGGCCGAGCTGGGCGACGCCTACACCGACTATACCGTCGCCGTCCAGACCGGCGAGTCCGCTCCCAACGTTGCCGGTATCGTCAAGACCGGTGACTACTCCATGACCGTCACCCTCACCGAGGTCAACGCCACCGCCATCTATCAGCTCCCCGTCACCGTGTGCCCCATGCACTACTATGGCGAGACTGACAAGTATGACTACGACAACAACATGTTCGGCTTTGTCAAGGGCGATCTGTCCCACGTCAAGTCCGTGACCTCCACGCCTATCGGCTCCGGCCCGTACACCTTCGAGGGCTGGTCCAACGGCGCTGTCACCCTGCAGAAGAACCCGACCTACTGGAAGGGCGAGCCCAAGATCGACACTGTCATCTGGCGCGAGATGCAGGACGAAGATAAGATCCCCGGCGTTGTCTCCGGCACGATCGACGTAACTGACCCCTCCTACTCCAAGGAAGCTGCCGAGCAGATCAAGGAAGCCAACTCTAACGGCGAGATCTCCGGCGATACCATCCAGACCGACCTCGTCGCCAACCTCGGCTACGGCTATGTCGGCTTCAACGCCAACCGCGTGAAGATCGGCGACGGCAACGGCGGTGATGAGGCCTCCAAGGATCTGCGTAAGGCCATCGCCACGGTTATCGCCGTTTACCGCGATGTCGCTGTCGACTCCTACTACGGTGAGTTCGCCAACGTCATCAACTACCCCATCTCCGACACCTCCTGGGCCGCTCCGCGCGTTACCGATGAGGGCTACAAGGTCGCCTTCTCCGTTGACGTCAACGGCAACGACATCTACACCGAAGGCATGAGCGCCGACGACAAGTACGCCGCCGCCAAGCAGGCCGCTCTCGGCTACTTCGAGGCTGCCGGCTACACCGTCGCTGACGGCAAGATCACCGCTGCTCCCGCCGGCGGCCGCATGGACGCTGAAGTCATGGTTGGCGGCAGCGGCAAGGGCGACCACCCCTCCTTCATGGCTCTGACCCTCGCGTCCGACGCTCTCAAGGAGATCGGCTTCAACCTGATCGTCTCCGATATGTCCAACTTCGCCGAGATGACCAACGCGATCAACGCCGGTACTGCCGACATGTTCGCCATGGCATGGCAGGCCACGCCCGACCCGGATATGTTCCAGATCTATCACAGCCAGGGCGGCTCCAACGAGAAGTCCTACTGGATCAAGGATGCTGACCTCGATGAGCTCATCATGATGGCTCGTCAGTCCACCGACCAGACCTACCGCAAGACCCTGTATAAGCAGTGCCTTGACATCGTGGCCGACTGGGCGGTCGAGATCCCCATCTATCAGCGCCAGAACTGCGTGATCTTCTCCGCAAAGCGTGTCAACCTCGACACCGTGACGCCTGATATCACCACCTACTGGACCTGGTACAACGACATCGAGCTGCTCGACCTGCAGTAAGCTCCGTCGCTGCACAAAAACGTTACTTAGGCGCATGGCTACCCTGCGGCTTCTGCCGCGGGGTAGCCTGCCTCAGGCACATCTGCTTATGATCCAAATGCCCCGGTGCATCGGAGCATTTGGCTGATATGCAGAGAGAGACATATCAAACCCGAAACGGCGACAAGACCCCGGGCGCGGGGCGGCCGTTATCAAAAAACGGAGGGATTCTATGCGCAAATATCTGGTAAAACGCCTGCTGCTGTCGGTGGTGATCCTCTTTTTTGTGACATTCATCATCTACCTGCTTATGCGCTGCATGCCCAGCTCCTACGTGGAGAATATGGCGCGGCAGCTCTCGCAGGCTCCCGGCTCCAAGCCCTATGAGGAGTGGCTGGCACAGCTCAACGCACAATACGGTCTGGACCTGGGCCTCATCCCCGGCTTTTTCGTCCAGCTCAAGAACCTGTGCACCGGCAACTTCGGCGACAGCTGGAAGTATACCGTGCCCGTCATCCAGAAGTTCAACGAGGTCATCTGGGTCTCGTTCATCATGGGCGCTATCTCGCTCGTGTTCGAGCTTCTCATCGCGGTGCCGCTCGGCATCGTGGCCGCCACCAAGCAGTACAGCGTGACCGACTACACCGTCACGACGGTCGCACTGCTGGGTATGTCGCTGCCGACGTTCTTCTTCGCGACGCTCTTAAAGCTCATCTTCTCGGTCAAGCTCGGCTGGTTCGACCTTGTCGGCCTGACGGGACGTGACTTCAACTCCCTCAGCCAGTTTGGTCAGATCCTCGATATGGCAAAGCATCTGGTGCTGCCCATCGTGACGCTGGTCTTCATTTCCATCGGCCCGTGGATGCGCTATGTGCGCACGAACATGCTCGAGGTGCTCAACGCCGACTACATCCGCACCGCCCGCGCCAAGGGTCTTTCCGAGCATAAGGTCATCTATCACCACGCCTTCCGCAACACGCTCATCCCGCTCGTGACGTTCATCGGCGGCTCGCTGCCCGGCCTTTTTGCCGGCGCGCTCATCACAGAGACGCTGTTCGCCATCCCCGGCATCGGCTTCATCTCGTACAATGCGATGGTCGCGGGCGATATCCCCTTCTCCATGTTCTACATGACGTTCCTGGCGATCCTGACCCTGCTGGGCAACCTGATCTCCGACATCCTGTACGCGGTGGTCGACCCCCGCGTGCGCATCGCGTAAGAAAGGAGGCGCTAATCCATGTCTGAAGAAAAGAAGATCAACGATCAGCAGGAGAGCGGCTCCCCCGAGCAGCTTTCCCTCAACGACGACCGCCGCGTCAAGGTTCTTTCCCCGGGCACGCTGGTCGCCAAGCGCTTTTTCCGCAACCGCCTTGCGGTCGTGGGTCTGACGATCCTCGCCGTGATGTTCGTTTTCTCCTTCATCGGCGGCCTCATCAGCCCCTACGGGCAGGACGAGGTCTTCTACCGCGACGATATCCAGCTCAAGGAATACGCCGCCATGAGCAAGAACACCGAGTACCGCTATCTCGTGGCCGACGGCCAGGAGTTCGGCACGATCCTCCAGGCGCAGCTCACGCTGCACATGGGCAAGGACGACAGCTTCTCCTACAAGGGCGTCACCTACGACGTGACCGAGGAGGGCGACTCACTCTACTCCGTCTCGAGCGGCGGCAGACTCCTTGCCATCGCCTATAAGGACATCATCAGCTCGAGCGACCCCAGCCAGAAGTTCGGCTTCAACTTCAGCTTCAACGCCCTCAAGGCGCACGCCAACGGCGAAGCGGAGTTTACGGCCAACGGCAAGACCTATACGCTTGATGAAGACAGCGTCATGCTGAATGGCGAGGAGATCGCCTACATCAGCCGCTTTGTCATCCAGTCCAAGGTCAGCGGCACGGTCATCACCAAGGACTTCAAAGAGCGCGTGCAGCAGGCCGTCGAAAACGGTGAGACCAAGTACACCTATGTGAACGACGCCGGTCAGGAGCGCGAGATCAAGCTTGAATACAATCCCGCCAAGTACCAGTGGTCGATCAAGGAGGGCACGTCCACCCGCGTGTTCGACGCCTATTCCTTCCCCAGCTCCGCGCACTGGCTCGGTACGGATAAAAACGGTATGGATATGCTCACCCGCCTGATGTACGGCGGCCGCGTGTCGCTGATGATCGGCTTCATCGTCGTCATCATCTCCGCGGCGCTCGGCGTGGTGCTCGGCGGCGTCTCCGGCTACTTCGGCGGCTGGGTCGATAACCTCATCATGCGTATCGTCGATATCTTCTACTGCATCCCCTCCACCCCGCTCATCATCATTCTGGGCGCAGCGATGGACGGCATGCGCGTCGACCCGCAGATCCGAATGCTCTACTTAATGTTGATCTTGGGCTTCCTCGGCTGGCCGGGTATCGCCCGTCTCGTCCGCGGCCAGATCCTCTCTCTGCGCGAGCAGGAGTTCATGACCGCGACGGAGGCCTGCGGCATCAGCGTTTCGCGCCGCATCTTCCGCCACCTGATCCCCAACGTCATCCCGCAGCTCATCGTCAACTGCACGATGAGCCTCGGCGCCACCATCATCACCGAGGCAACGCTCAGCTTCCTCGGCCTCGGCGTCAAGTTCCCGTTCGCCTCCTGGGGCAACATCATGAACGACGTTTCCAACTCTTACGTCCTCACGAGCTACTGGTTCATCTGGATCCCCGCCGGCATCTGCCTGATGCTGACGGTCCTCGGCTTCAACTTCGTCGGCGACGGTCTGCGCGACGCGTTCGACCCGAAGATGAAGCGCTGAGAAAGGAGGGAATTTGAATGGCTAAGAAGCATAATGACGGCTATCTTTCCGCAAAGGAATCCCGCCGCATTTCCAAAGAAAACCGCAAGATCACAAATGCGCTCGAAAAGAAGCGCAAGCGCAAGAACGTTCCCGAATCCGAGTATCTGACCGAGATGCACGACCCCAACAACGCGGTCGAATTCGACAACCTGCACACCTACTTTTTCACCGACACGGGCGTTGTCAAGTCGGTCGACGGCGTCACGTTCTCCGTGCCCATCGGCAAGACTGTCGGCGTCGTCGGCGAGTCCGGCTGCGGCAAATCGGTCACGAGTTTGTCGCTCATGCAGCTTTTGCAGCGCCCGCAGGGTCAGGTCGTGGAGGGCGAAATTCGCCTGAACCTCGGCAGCAAGGCCTACGACGTCACAAAGGCGCCTGACAGCGTCATGCAGCACTTACGCGGCAACTATATCTCCATGATCTTCCAGGAGCCGATGACCGCGCTGAACCCCGTGTTCCGCATCGGCGACCAGGTCGACGAGGTGCTGGCCCTGCACAACGAAAAGGGCCACGACGAAGCGCAGATCAAGGCGCGCACCATTGAGCTCCTTGAAATGGTCGGCATCGCCAACAGCGAGGGCGTTTACAAGATGTTCCCGCATGAGCTCTCCGGCGGTATGCGCCAGCGCGTCATGATCGCCATGGCGCTTGCGTGCAGCCCGAAGCTCATCATCGCCGACGAGCCCACCACGGCGCTCGACGTGACGATCCAGGCGCAGATCCTCGACCTTCTGCGCAATCTGAAGGATCAGATCAATTCCTCGATCATGTTCATCACGCACGACCTCGGCGTCATCGCCGAAATGGCGGACTATGTGGTCGTCATGTACGCCGGCCGCATCGTCGAGCAGGGCACGGCGGAGGAAATTTTCGCCCATCCCGCGCACCCCTACACCATCGGCCTCATGGCCTCCAAGCCGGTCGTGGGCCGTCAGGTCGAAAAGCTCTACTCCATCCCCGGCAAGGTGCCGAACCCCATCAACATGCCGAACTACTGCTATTTCAAGGACCGCTGCGAAATGTGCGTGAACGGCTGCGAGGGCGACTACCCGTGCGAGGTGAGCATCTCGCCGACGCACAAGGTGAGCTGCTACCGCTACTACGATGGCAAGCGTCCCGACCTCGAGGAGGTCGTGGAGGAAGAACTGGCCGAGGGCAAGGAAAACGGAAAGGAGGGTGAATAAGATGCCGTTTTGGAAAGCCGGTAAGAACGACGATCAGGTCCTCGATGAACTGAAGGAAACGCAGAAGCAGAATGCCGATGAATTTGTCAAGAAGCAGGAGCACGTCGATGAGGCGCAGAAGTCCTCACTCATCATCGACAACAATTTCACCCCCGTGGAATATGACCCGCAGTACATTCTGCAGGTCAATCACCTCAAGAAATACTTCCCGATCAAGGGCGGTATGGTGTCGAAGACGGTCGGCTATGTCAAGGCCGTCGACGGCGTCACGTTCAATTTAAAGCGCGGCACGACGATGGGCCTTGTCGGTGAGTCCGGCTGCGGCAAGACGACCACGGGCCGCACGATCCTGCGCCTGTATGACTCCAAGTCCGGCGGTCAGGTGCTCTTCAACGGACAGGAGGTCTATGACCTCTCCCACAAGGAGCTGCGCGCCCTGCGCACGAAGATGCAGATCATCTTCCAGGACCCGTTCTCCTCGCTCTCCCCGCGTATGCCGGTCGGCGAGATCATCGGCGAGGCCGTGCGCGAGCACAACCTCGTCCCGAAGGCGGAATTTGACGATTATATCGACCAGGTCATGGACAACTGCGGCTTGCAGCCCTTCCACAAGGATCGCTACCCGCACGAGTTCTCCGGCGGCCAGCGCCAGCGTATCTGCATCGCGCGTGCGCTCGCGCTCAACCCCGAGTTCATCGTCTGCGACGAACCGGTCTCCGCACTCGACGTGTCCATCCAGGCGCAGATCATCAACCTGCTGAACGAATTGCAGGATAAATACAAGCTGACGTACCTCTTCATCAGCCACGACCTCTCCGTTGTCGAGCACATCTCCGACACCGTCGGCGTCATGTACCTCGGCAACCTTGTGGAGTACGGCGCGAAGGAAGATATCTTCCGCAACCCGCTCCACCCCTACACGAAGGCGCTCTTCTCCGCCATCCCCATCCCCGACCCGAAGGTGAAGATGAACCGCATCGTGCTCGAGGGCTCCATCCCCTCCCCTGCCAATCCGCCCAAGGGCTGCAAATTCCACACCCGCTGCGCCAACTGCATGGCCTGCTGCAAGGAGGAAGCACCCGTCCAGCGCGAGATCGAGCCGGGCCACTTCGTGTGCTGCCACCTGTACGATAAGTGATGAAGAAGGACGACTTCTACGAGGAGGACGACGGCCGCACGATCGCCGACATGAGCGGCATCGAACGCCAGCCGACCTTTCTCCCGCACTTTCACCGCAAGCGCAGCGACTTTTCCGCGCCCGACGCGCCCCGTGCGAACGACCGCCCGTGGGAAAGCGCTGCCGGTGAGCTGACGCGCGAGGAGCGCAATGCCGCCATCCACGGCGCGCTCAAGGCGGGACTGCTGATCGCAGGTGTGTATATCCTCGCCGCTGCGGCGCTAATCGTCGCGATGCAGCTGCTCTGGTCTTAAATATGGAAAAAGGAAGACTCTTTCGAGTCTTCCTTTTTTATTTTTCTGCACGGCCAACGACAAATAGCTCTCTTTTCTTCGGATTTCAGATTGTTTTCATCTTTATTCTATGATATACTGGGTAAATTGTATGTCGTAAAAAAGAGAGGAGATTCTTCATGGATCATAAAAGAGGTTCCTTTTCCGGCAAGATTGGCTTTGTCCTTTCGGCTGCGGGCGCGTCCGTCGGCCTCGGAAACATCTGGCGCTTTCCTTATCTGGCCGCCAAATACGGCGGCGCTATTTTCCTGCTGGTATACATCATTCTGGCGATGACCTTCGGCTACACGATGATCATTGCGGAGACTTCGATCGGCCGCATGACCGGCAAGAGCCCTGTCGGCGCTTACAAGTCCTTCAGCGATAAGCCTGCGCTGCGCGTGGGCGGCTGGATCAACGCCATCATTCCGATTCTGATCGTCCCCTACTACTCCGTCATCGGCGGCTGGGTCATCAAATATCTGGTGGAATACCTGATGGGCAAGGCGCACCTCGTCGCGGAGGACGGCTATTTCTCGTCCTTCATCTCCAACGGCGTGTCCTCTGAGCTATGCTTTCTCGTCTTCACGGCCATGACGCTGGCGATCATCTTTGCGGGCGTGGAAAACGGCATCGAGCGCGTCTCCAAGATCATGATGCCCATTCTCGTGGTGCTGTCGCTGATCATCGCCGTGTATTCCGTGACCCGCCCCGGTGCGCTGGAGGGCGTCAAGTACTTCCTTGTGCCCAATCTTGACAACTTCTCCTGGATGACGGTCGTCTCCGCCATGGGGCAGATGTTTTATTCCCTGTCCATCGCCATGGGCATTCTCATCACGTTCGGTTCCTACATGAAAAAGGACGTCCCGATTGAAAGCTCCACCCGCAATGTCGAAGTCTTCGACACGGCCATCGCCATCATGGCGGGCCTGATGATCATCCCCGCGGTGTTCGCCTTCTCCGGCGGCGATCCCGGCGCGCTGAAGGCCGGCCCCTCGCTGATGTTCATCACCATCCCGAAGGTCTTTGATTCCATGGGCTTTGGCACGGTGATCGGCATCGCGTTCTTCCTGCTGGTCCTGTTCGCCGCGCTGACGAGCTCCATCGCGCTGACGGAAAGCGCCGTCTCTACCTTGCAGGATGAGCTGCACTGGAGCCGTAAGAAGGCCACGAGCATCATGGGCGTCTCTATGGTTCTCCTCGGCAGCCTCTCCAGCCTGGGCTACGGCCCGCTGGCAAATATCACCGTGATCGGCATGCAGTTTTTGGACTTCTTCGATTTTCTGACCAACTCCGTGATGATGCCCATCGCGGCCATCGCAAGCTGCATCCTCGTCTCCCGCGTCATCGGTGTCGACCGCATCGCGGACGAGGTCACGCTGAACGGCGCGCCCTTCCGCAGAAGGAAGGTCTTCAACGCCATGATCCGCTTCCTGTGCCCGTTCTTCGCGGCGATCATTTTGATCAGCTCGATCGCCAGCGCGTTCGGCTGGATCTCGATGTAAATAGTCGCGTTCGCTGAGCGCGGTGCGAGTCAAAGGGGGCTATTCTCTTTCAGAAAAGAGAATAGCCCCCTTTCAATCTCCCAAGAGAAAGGTTTTAGATTGGCAGTCTCAATCTCGAATGACCTTTTTGCCTCCGGAATGGAAATGCCTGCGCGCGGCGATGCCGCGTTTAGAGCTACTATACGATTTGCCTCTGCTCCTACTACCTGCTGTTGCGCAGCCGTTGGCGGCTCTGCTGCCTTACGGATGCGGCACACCCCTTGCGGGTGCCGCTCTGCCCATCTTGTAGAGGTACAGACTAATCTCCTGCTGGCAACAATGCATACCGTTTCGATAATGCGTACTGCGGCGAGCGAAGCTATGCCGCTTCGGCAGGCAATACCAGGATTGATAGAATCCGAAGTAGAACGCAGTTATGTAAGGGTAATGAATCGCAGGCAAAGCGACAGCGAAGATAGAAGTAAGTCAAATCGTTTAGATATAAAACAAGGCAGGCACCTGATTCGGCAAGCATTGCAGATCTTCGAGCTGCTCGCTTGCAATGGCGGGGGCAAGGGGCAAGGCCCCTTGCGTTCTCTTGGGGGTCCAAGGGGGATATTCTCTCACGTGAGAGAATATCCCCCTTTTCCCGTGCAGCGCCTACGGCGCTGCTTTCCTCCTCCGCGCAATGCGCGGAAAAATATAAAAAAGAGCACCCTTACGGGTGCTCTTTTTCAAATCGCTGAGAATTAGCCGAACAGGGACATCAGGACGCCTGCGGCGATAGCAGAACCGATAACACCTGCAACGTTCGGGCCCATGGCGTGCATGAGCAGGAAGTTGGAGGGGTTCTCCTTCTGGCCGACGACCTGGGAAACACGGGCGGCCATAGGAACGGCGGAAACGCCGGCGGAACCGATCAGCGGGTTGATCTTTTCCTTCAGGAACAGGTTCATGAGCTTGGCCAGCAGCACGCCGCCCGCGGTACCGAAACCGAACGCGACGATACCCATAGCCATGATCTCAAGGGTCTGAACGGAAAGGAAGGTGGTGGCGGTGGCGGTAGCACCGACGGTGAAGCCGAGGAAGATGGTGACGATGTTCATCAGCTCGTTACCGGCGGTCTTCTGCAGACGCTCCACAACGCCGGACTCCTTGAACAGGTTACCGAGCATCAGGCACGCGATCAGAGGAGCGGCAGAGGGAACAAGCAGCGCCACGAACACGGTGATCATGATGGGGAAGATGATCTTCTCGCGCTTGCTGACCTGACGCAGCGGGCGCATCACGATGCGGCGCTCTTCCTTGGTGGTCAGAGCCTTCATGATGGGGGGCTGAATGACCGGGACGAGGGCCATGTAGGAATAAGCGGCAACGGCGATAGGACCGAGCAGCTCGGGAGCCAGACGGGAGGTGACGAAGATCGCGGTCGGGCCGTCAGCGCCGCCGATGATACCGATGGAGGCGGACTGCTGGTAAGTGAAGCCCATGAACTGGGTACCGACATAGGTCATGAAGATACCGAGCTGAGCGGCAGCGCCGAGCAGCAGGGACTTGGGGTTCGCGATCAGGGGACCGAAGTCGGTCATCGTGCCGACGCCCATGAAGATCAGGCAGGGGTAGATGCCGAGCTTAACGCCGAGGTACAGAACGTCGAGCAGACCGAGGCTAACGGTGCTGCCGACTGCCCACGGGGCAAGCACCGCATCGGCTACGCCGGCCTCCGACATCTCTGTCAGGAATTCCTGCGTGATGGGCGCTCCTCCGAAGAGGTCCCAATGGACATGTCCTCCGGCGAACAGGATCTCGTGGAACATGTCCGCACCGGGAAGGTTGGTGCACAGCATACCGAACGCGATGGGCAGGAGCAGCAGCGGCTCAAAGCCCTTCACGATGGCCAGATACAGCAGGACAAAGGAAACGGCGATCATGATGAGGCATTTCCAGTTGCCTTCCTGACCGAACATATAGAAGCCGGTCTGCTGCATGAAATTGTTAATAGCAGCCATTTATGTTTCTTTTCCTTTCACAGTTAATTCAGGGGAATGCTGTTATTTAGCCGATGACGCACAGAACGTCGCCGGGGTTGACAGCAGCGCCCTTGGCAACTGCGACGGAGGAGATGGTGCCAGCGCAGGGAGCGAAGATCTCGTTCTCCATCTTCATGGCCTCGAGGATGAAGAGCAGATCGCCCTCCTTGACAGCCTGACCGGCGGCGACCTTCACATCGAGGATGGTGCCGGGCATGGGGCTGGCGACAGTGCCGGCGCCGGCGGGAGCGGCGGCCTTGGGAGCGGCAGCGGGAGCAGCGGCAGGCGCGGGAGCGGCGGCGGGAGCAGGAGCGGCAGCGCGGGCAACGGGAGCCGCGGCAGCGCGGGAGACGGGAGCGGAAGCCATGCGGCCGCCGGCAGCGGACTCGACGGTGACTTCGTAGGTGGTACCGTTAACGGTGACATTGTACTGCTTGATCATGTTTGTTCTCTCCTAAAAATTAAATTAGATTTTTTTGATGTTCACGATGTTCATGCTGCGGGACGAGATACCGACCTCTTCCGAAAGAGCGGCAGTGATCGCGGCCACGATCTCAGGCTGCATGCCCTGCGGCTTGGGAGCCGGCGCGGGGGCGGCAGCAGGAGCGGCGGCAGCGGCGGCCGGTGCTTTCTCTTTGCCCTTGAGGATCGCACCCATTGCCATGGTGAGGAAAATGATGCAGATCAGGCCAAAGAACACCGTGCCAATACCCATCAGGGTAACGAACAGGCTGCTGTATTCCATTTCTTCCTTTTACCTTTCAATATTGGATTATAGCAAAGCGATTGCTCAATTTGCAAGCGCGTATGCACATTTTGCGCGTTTTTAACGGCTTTCCCGCCTGCCTTGTACGGCAGGCGGGAAAAGAGACTTTCCTTACTGCACGGAGAGCACGTCGGCAAACGCCTGAATGGCGGTCGCCGCCTGGCCGAAGTCGCGCATCTGCTGGTCGATGCCGAGCTTGATGAAGGGGATCCCAGCGGCGTCGAGCGCCTTCTTGAGGTACGGGAACTCCATCTCCTCGGGATCGCAGAACTGCTGCATGAAGAGCACGAGGCCCTGTGCGCCGGACTCCTTGACCATGTTGGCCACGAACTCGCCGCGGCGGTTCTGGTTGGACTGCGGATCGTAGAGCAGGACGTCGTAGTCGATGTTGGTGAACTGATCGACGAGCGCCATCATCGGGTCGCCCTCTTCGCTCGCGTCGGTGCGGAAGGCACGGGACTCGTGGGCGACATCGTCCGCCGCGATGGCAACGTTGTTGTCCTTGAAGATCTTGAGCAGCGTCGGGTTGTCGCAGATGATGCCGGAGGTGACGACCTTCACGCCGTTCCACTTGGCCTCGGGCAGCGCCTTGAGCTCGGCGTTGAGGGCCTCGAGCTTCTCGGTGTACTCGGCCTTATCCATGAACCAGGCAGCCTTTAAGACGGCCGAGCGCATGATCGGGTCGATAACGTCGCAGTGGTCGCTTGCGAGCTTGACGAACTCACGGCGGGCAGCGCGGGACTTGTTGTAGACCTTGATGGCCGCAGCGATGTCCTCGCTCTTGATCTCGTGACCGGCGATCTTTTCAAGACCGGCCTTGACGTTGTTGTACTGATCCAGGCAGAACTGCTTGCCCCAGTCGGCAAAGCGGTTCTGAGGATGGGCGAGGAAGATGCACGGCAGCTTCTCACTCATGGCGACGCGGATGTTCTGGCTCATGGGGCGCAGCGTGTCGCAGATGGTCGGGGTGATAACGCCGTCCAGCAGATCCATCGTGCCGTCGAGCAGCATCTCGAGGTCGAGCTGGGCGATGGTGCAATAGAAGGTCGCGCAGTATTCCTTGGAGCGCTGCTCGGTCTTGTTGTTGCTGCCCCACATGCCGAACGGCATCATACCGGCGGCGTAAACCAGCTCTTCGGGGGCGTAATAAGGCATCACGCCGATGCACTTTTTGCCTGCGTCCTTATAGGCCTTGAGTTGGCCCTTGGGATTGGCGGCAACAGCGGAAAATTCATTAACGATAGCTTCGATACTCATTTTTGCACGCCTCCTTAGTCTTTCTTGTTGGCTTCCATAGCCTCGACCAGACCCTGCACGCGGGTCGCGTACTGCGCTTCGTTGAAGTTGCGCGGGTCAGCCTGGTCGCCGTCGAAACCGGCGCAGGGCACGCCGAGGTCAGCGGTGAAGCGGCGCTGCATTTCAGCCATGTAACCGGACCAGGGCTTGCAGGAGCGGTTGTAGTGGACGAGCACGCCGTCGACCTTATTGTCGCGGCAGATGCCCTCGCGCCAGGCAACGCCCTGCTCGATGCAGACGGAGTTCGGAGCCTTGTAGTAAGCGCGGGCCATTTCGTCCATGTTGTTGTAAACAAAGCCGAACGCGGGCGCGTACACAACTGCGGTGACGTTGATGCCGTTCTCCTTGAGGGGCTTGAACAGGTTCGGGAGCTTCGGCCAGCAGGGGATGCCCTCGAACATGACGCGGTACTGCTCGGGGAAGGGCAGCGTGGAGGTGCCTTCCTCAATGTTCTTCTGCAGGTCCTTGGACAGGAGTTCGAAGGCGTCGGCAGCAGCTTCCTTGCCGCGGGCAGTGACGACGTCGGCCATGTGGTTAAACAGGTCGAAGCCGCTCATCGGGGCGGGCTTGTACTGCAGGAAGTCGCAGACCTTCAGCCAGTTCTGTGCGGTGCGGTTCGCGTGCTTGCAGGCAAGCTCGAACTTCTTCTCGTCGAACTTCTTGCCGGTGAGCTTTTCGAGCTCATGGATGGCGTTGTCGAACTGGGCGCGGACGTACTTGACAGCGGAATCGCTGACTTCCACGGTGTTGTTGTAGGGGATATCGACCATGATGAGGGGGATGTTGCACATACGGGCGATATTCTCGTACCACTTGGTCATGCAGTTGCAAATGTTGTTGCAGCACAGGACGAAGTCCGGCTGGGGGATGCGCATCTGCTTGTAGGGCTTGATGGCCTCGCGGCGGAAGTTCTTATAGGCGATCTCCTTCTCGGTGGTCTCGGGCAGAGCCTCGATCTCGTGGATATCGTCCAGAACCGTGTAGGGGACCTGCGTCTTGGGGTCTTTCTTGGGCTTGCCGGTCTCAGGATCGATGACGACCTTGCCGTTTTCGTCCTTGAGGGGCTTGCCGCTGTTGGGGTCGATGATGAACTCGAGCGTTTCGGGGTCGAACTTGCGGCTGGCGCGCTTACCGGCGGCGTAAGCCAGGGAGATACGTGCGTAACCGCAGATATCGTTGTCGAAGCCGAGATCCTCGGCAGCCTGGCACATGATCTCACCGTCGCGCTGGGCGGCAATACCGGCAGCCTGGTTCTCGGGATACATCACGTTGAGGTCAAAGGCCTCAGCAAGCTCACAGGGGAACTTGGAGCTGGACCAACCGACCAGCTTACCCTGCTTCTTCGCTTCACGGGCGTCGGCATAGACGTCATCGACGACCTTGCGCAGAGCAAGCACGCCGGGACTGACTTGTTTAGCCATGATTGATTCCTCCTAATGCGATATAGAAAAATTTGATAACGAATGATGGGGATTATTTGTTCTTCAAAGCCTTCTGGTAGGCAAACAGAGCGGCGCCGAGCGCACCGTTATACTGCGTGAGGGGCGTGGTGTGGATCTCGTGGCCGAGCTGCTCCTGAAGGGCTTTCACGATGCCGTGGTTCTGTGCGACACCGCCGGTCATCACCACGTCGTCGCGCACACCGATGCGGTGGCAGAGGCCGGAAACGCGGCCCGCGACGGACTTGTGGATGCCGTGGATGATGTCGCACTTGTTTGTGCCCATGGCGAGCTGCGAGATGACCTCGCTCTCGGCAAACACCGTGCAGGTCGAGCTGATACCGACCTCCTTGGTCGACTTGTCGCCAAGATCGCCCAGTTCTTCGACCTTCACCTCAAGCACGCGGGCCATGACATCGAGGAAGCGGCCGGTACCGGCTGCGCACTTGTCGTTCATGACGAAATTTTTCATCATGCCGTTCTCGATCTCGATGACCTTCACGTCCTGCCCGCCGATATCGACGACCGTGCGCACGTTTGGGAACAGGAACGCCGCGCCCTTGGCGTGGCAGGAAAGCTCGCTCATCTGCATGTCGGCAAGGCCGTCAAGGCTGTTGCGCCCGTAGCCCGTGGCAAGGACGAAGTCCATCTGCTCGCGCGTCATGCCCGCGTTTTCCAACACCTGAGCGATCGCGCGGGATGGACCCGACGTGCCCGTGCCGACAGCGACGAGGGACTTGGCGACGATCTCGCTGCCGTCTTTTAAGATCACACATTTCGACGCGGTGGAGCCGACGTCGATACCCATGGTATAAATGCTCATTGTACTCTCCGTTTGCCTTCCCGTGCGCTGCGCGGTTCTTGCCTCCGCGCAGCGCCGAGAAAAGCATTGTTGTGATATTTTACTGCGCGTTCAGGGCGTCGTAGTCGCGGATGACGCGCGGCAGCAGCATCTGATGGACCGGGCAGATGCTCTCGGGGTTCTGATAGCAGGCGTTGGCGAAGGCCTGGATGTAGGGACGGATGTCGTTCATGTCGACGATCTCGTCGGTCATGCCTGCCTTGGCGCAGAACTTCGGGCTGGACTTCTTGGCGTAGTCCTGGATCAGCGCGTTCATCTTGTCGATGGTGGGCTGCAGATCCTCGCCGGCCTTCTCTTCCTTCACGAGACGGCGGGCATACATGGCGGCCGCAGCGGTCTCGCCGTGCATGACGTAGATCTCGGTGGTAGCGGTGCCGATGGAGAAGGCGTTGTTGTCGTTGCCCTGCGGGCCGCCGAGGACGTAGTGCGCCGCGGCGGTGCCCTTGCGGAGCGTGATCTCCATCATCGGCAGCTTGCTGGACTGGATGGAGTAGATCAGGCTCTGGCCGAGGCCGAGGAGCTCAGCGCGCTCAGCGTCGTTGCCGACGTCGATACCGGTGGTATCCTGGACCCACAGCATCGGGATGCGGTCACGCGCGCAGAGGGTGACAAACTCGTTCATCTTGATGAGGCCCTGACGGTACAGCTTGCCGCCCACGCCCATCGCCTGGCCGTAGGTCGCCATCTTGTACTCGGGGTAGTTCATCAGCATACCCTGATAGTTGGCGACAACGCCGACGAGCAGACCGTCGATCTTGGCAAGACCGGTGATCATCTCGGGGCCGTAGCCGTGCTTGTACTCCATGAACTCGGAGCCGTCGAAAAGACGCGCCAGAACTTCGACCATGTCGTAGGAGCGCTTCTGGTTGAACGGAACGATGCTGTAGAGGTCGTTGGCGTCGAACAGGGGCTCCTTGGGATCGTCGACGCGGAAGAACTCGGGATCGTAAGCGGGCAGCATGTCGATGTACTTGCGGATACCGGCGAGCACGCCCTCTTCATCGGCGTAGACCTCACGGAAGAAGCCGGTCTCGCCATAGTGGATGGCGACAGTGCCGGGGATGTCGCTCTTGAGGTTCTTCTGCGCCTTGATGAGCGCCTCAGCAGCCTCCTTGTCGACATGGCCCTTGGGGCTCATACCGCCGACGATACCGGCGCCGCCGACTGCCATGTTGGCGTCCTGATGCGCGATCAGGATGGTCGGGGAGATGGAGTGATAGCCGCCGCCGGCGGGGTTCGTGCCGTAGATGCCGACGATGACGGGCACGCCCATCTGGTTGAGCTCGCTGTTGCGATAGAACGGCGTACCGCCGCCGCGGCGGTTGGGGTACACCTTCTCCTGCTCGTCGAGCTTAACGCCGGAGCAGTTCAGCACGTACACGAGGGGGATGCGCAGGCGCTTGGCCGTGTCGCTGCCGCGCAGCAGGCTGTCGGCCTGGCCGGGGACCCAGGCGCCGGCGAGCTTCTTGTTGTCGCTCGCGATGATGACGGCCCATTTGCCGTCGATACGGCCGAGGCCCTTGACGATGCCAACGCTGCCGTTCTTGTTGTCCTGGGGGTTATAGAGGCTGTTGAGGGGGCACCAGGTGCCTTCGTCAACGAGCTCCATGATGCGCTGCATCGCCGTCCACTGGCCGGACTCGTTGAGCGCCTCGGTGCTCTTACCAGCTTCGAGGGCAGCCTCGCGGATCTCGTGGATCTCCTGCTCCACCGCCTGGATCTCAGCGGCGTTGTCCTCGTGGAATGCGCTCAGATCCTTGCCGATGACCGGCATGCTCTGGAAGTAAGAGGGCATGGAATATTCGCTCATATTAAGTTCTCCTTCTTAAATCGAAATAACAAATTACTTATCCTTGGGAACCTTGATGAATGCCTGACCCGGGTCGATCTCCTCACGGATGAGACGGATGATCTCCGGAGAGGGGCCTTCCATCAGCTCGGCGCGGGAAACGTCGATCTCGAAGCCGGTGTTCTCCTGAACCATCTCGGGAGAGGAGAACGGATAGTAGTAAGCGAGGTACATGCGCTTGGTCTCTTCATCAAACTTCATGATGCCGAGGTCAGTGACGACCATCTGAGGACCGCGGTTGCCGGGCAGGCCTGCGCGCTCACGGCCTCCGGGGCCGTCCATCCAGCCGCAGGAGGTGATGTAGTCGACATGGTCCATGAAGCGGCGCTTCTGGTGCTGCATCATGATGATGGTGTTGCAGTAGGTGGCAATGCCGTTGGCGCCGCCGGAACCGGTGAAACGGGTGGTGGGCTGCAGGTAGTCGCCCTTGCCGAAAATGCAGGTGGAGTTCACGTTGCCGTACGGGTCGATCTGCGCGCCGCCGATGAAGGCGACGAGACGATCCTCGTCGTGCAGCCACTCGTTGGCCTCGAAGCCGACGAAGCGGATGTTGGGCCACTGCACGGCGCAGTGCGCCATGAAGCGGTTATCGCCGACGGAGCGGGGGACCTCAACGGGGTCGCAGTCCATCAGACCCGACTCGACGATGGGGTGGCAGCTGGGGCAGACCGCGCGCTTGGCAAGGGACGCACCGATCAGCGGCAGGCCCGTACCGACGATGACGATCTGGTTTTCCTTGATATTCTTAGCAATGGCATACGCCTGCATTTCCTGCTTGGTATACTTCGTATAATCAGACATTTCTATTTAGCCTCCCAAACCTTAATGTGTAGTGGAATAGCCGAGGTGCGGCTCGTTCTTCAGGCGCATCAGACGGCTGCCGCCGAGCTTATCGAGCAGAGCGGACTGATCTTCGCAGCTGTAGACCCACTTTTCGAGGAAATCCTTGAAGGTCTCGGGAATCTTCTCACCGCTCTTGGCGAGCTCGAAGGCCTTCTGGGCGTTTTCGGCAGCGAGCTTGAGCTTCTCGTCCTCGGGAGCCTTCTCGAGCGCCTTGGCAGCCTTGGCCGCGGCCTTTTCAAGCTGCTTGACGGCATCCTCGGCATCCTGATACTTGGAGGCCTTGTCGTATTCCTTCAGGCCGGCGTCGTCGTCGTCATAGTAATCATAGCACTGAGCGGGCCATGCGCCATAGGGAGCCTTGACGACCGCCTGCACGCACTCGCCGAAAATGCGGGTCTTGGTCGGGTCGCGGCGGATGAACTCGTCGGAGACGATCTCCTCGCAGGTGACGATGGTCTTGCGCGCGGCGATCGCGATGTCGATATCATGGAACTCATCGCCCATGATGATGCAGGTGCCGTCCGGAGAGGCCTGCTGGACGTGGATGATGGCGGTGTCGATCTTGGGCACGGGCACGGCTACGACCTTCTGCCCCGGCACCATCGGGTTCTCGATCTCGGCGCACTTGAGATTTTCGATCTTGGGCATGGTCTTGCGCTTTTCCTCGCTGATGCCCCAGAACTTCATCAGGCCGCTGCCCTGCATCAGGCGGACCGGCAGGAACGGAAGGCCGAGAGAAGAGGCGTGCAGCATGAGCATCAGCACGTCCTGAGAATAGTCCTCATACGTGAGCTTGCCCTGCTCGATGGCAGCGCGGAAGCGGCGGGAAACGTTGGTGTAGCCGGAGTTAGCGGTGTAGCAGTTGATGTAAGCAGCCACGCGGCCCTCGCCGATGAGCATATCGACTTCGCCGCCGCCGGGGCCGGCATAAACGATGAAGTCCTTCTGACCCTGACGCAGGATCTCACTAACCGTGGCATACGGCTTACGGTTGGTGGTGAAACCGCCGATCGCAAGAGTATCGCCATTCTCGACGTACTTTGCAACGGCATCGTGCAGTGACATGACCTTATTCAAGATAAAACCCTCCCTGATTTTGATAAACATTTTTATCGCCGAAGAGCCCTCTCTGCTTGCATGGATTCCGTCAAAAATTCTTCGAAAGATGCTCATACAGGCTTCAGTGTAAATTATAGTGGAACTTCCTCGCAAAATCAATGAAAACCCGTTCAGAAAGCGAAAAAAAACTGAACAAATTTTAGCGTCGCTTTTTGTCGTTTCCGTGGAGACGTTTCACATTCTTTTTGTGCAAAGCATGTAATTTGCAAGATTTCCTGCAAGTTTTCTGCCGTGACAGCGCAAAAAAGCGTCGGAGGGGAGACCCTCCGGCGCTTTTACCTGTTCCTTTAGTCACTTGCCGTGCTGCATCGCGTCATAGCGCTGCATCAGCACCGCCATCTGCTCGCGCGTCAAAAAGCTGCGGTACTGTTTGTTCCCCGCCTCGTCTCCCGCGATCAGGCCGTTTTTCTCCGCCCAGGCGCGCGCCTCCGCGCTCCAGCCTGCCGGCGTCTGCTGCGCCAGTCTTTTCAGGTAGTTTTCCATCATCGCGTCAAACTGCTGTTGCGTCATCTCTTCCTCCTCATAGCGCGGCATGGGCGGCGGATAGCGCTTCGCGCGGATCATCGCGCTCGTGTACGCGGCGCCCGCGTCCCACTGAAAATGCGGTCGGTCGGGAAAGCTCCCCCAGTCTCCTCCCCAGGAAAATCCGAGCATTTTCCCAATCTCTCCGACCCTTATAAAGAACGCAGGATCGTCGTACTCGTGCCCCGCCTCATTTTTGCAGATATCAAAGGCCAATCCTGCATGCTCGGCGTGGAACGACGGCGTCACCGCTCCTTTGGCCGCGTAGCCCTTCTCGGCGAGCATCCGCTGATACTCCGCATCGCGCACCGTCTCCGTCACCAGAACGCTCAACCCCTCGCGCTCAGCGAGCATAAGCAGCGCCCGGCAGTTCTCCGCCACGTCCGCGCGCAGGTCGCTGATGCTTCTGCTGTGGCGCATTTACGTTTCCTCCTGCGCGTTTTTGCCGTTCTGCGTACCAAAATAAAACGCGATCACCATGAGATACACCGTGTTGAACTCCTGCGTCACCTTTGCCTGCACCGTCAGCACACAGAACGTGATCGTCAGGCACAGCGTCACGATGCTCTTCACGCTCAAAAGATTCGCCAGTCTCTTTTTCAAAAGCTCCATGCTCTCTCACCCCTCGCAGTCCTGCCCGCGGCACACCGTTTCATACGTCACGCCGCCCGCCGTATTTTCCGCCTTTGCCTTGGCATAGTAGCACGCGGCGCTCGTGCCGTAAGCGCCCCACGCCGCCGTCACCATCGTCGCGATCCACGGGAGCGTGCCCATAAAGCCCAGTTCGATCGCGAGCTTCGCGATCCCGAAGCCCTGATACGTCGTATAGAGCACGATCGCGCTTTCGAGCAGCAGCAGGAGCTTGGAAAAGCTCATGTGCCGCTTTCTCGCGCGCCTTCTCTTCATATACTCCCCCCTGTCATCAGCAGGGAGATCGCCGCCCCGATGAGCACGTACAGCACGCGGTCGATCATCGCATCCCAGCGCTTTCCGCCCTTCTGCGTGATGGTCTTCACGTCCGCCTTGATCTCCTTGACGTCCGTCTCCACGCCCTTTTCGCGCGAGGCGAGCACCTCCACCGCCGTTACCAGCTTATTCAGGTCCTTCTGCTGCTGTTCCAGCTTTTCGATGCGGTGCGTGTTCGACTTGGCGCGCTGCTCGGTCTCCGTCAGTTTGACCGAGATCTCCTGTTCCGTCATTCTTCTTTCGGCACCGCCTTTTCAAAGCTCTCCCACGTGTGATGCGCGTCCTCCACACTCTGCCACGTGAATCCCACTCTCTCGCACTCGAGCCACGTCAGATACCGGAAGTAGAACTCCACCAGCAAATGGCACGGGATGATATCGAGGATGATGCTCTCCACCTGCGAAAACTCATCCGGCACGCCCACGGTGTTCGGAAACCACACCTTGACCGTTCCCTTTTTCTCCGTCTCCTCCGCCAGCGCCTTGATGCCGCAGCCGCTGAGCGTCGAGTTGATCGCATCCAACGTGAAGCTGTCGGCGTTGATGCGCGCGAGCGCCGCGATGGCTTCGCGCCGCAGCGCAGTCGAAACGCTGACCGGACAGCGGGAAAAGAGCTTCTCCCGCCTTGCAAGGCCCTCGCCCTCCGCCGTCTGCAAAACGCCCTCCTGCTCGGCGTATTCCATCGCGCCGTCCGCTTCATCCAGCGCTTTGCCCGCTGCGTACAGCTCTCCGCCGCTCAGCGTGCCGCGCTCGGTGCGGTAAACGCGCATCGGCTCCAAAAGGTGGCAGAGATAGTCATAATACGTCATGCCTCACCCGCCCCGATCTCCGTGATCGTCACCGTGCCGAGCACCGGCAGCTCCGTCGCGCTCACGCTCACATCCTCGTCCGGCGTGAGCAGGTGACAGTTCTTCACGCCCTCCACACCGTAGAGGATGTTCGCGAGCTTCGCCGTATACACCGCTTCACCCAGCCGCTCGCCGGTGAAGTACGCCTGCAGCGCCGCCGTCGCCGCATCGGTGATCTCCTGCATCGTCCAGCCCTGCTCCGCCGTCAGCTCCGCGCTCATGTTGACGGTCTTCTCTGTCGGTGCCTTGACCTCCACATCCACCGCGATCTCGCGCTTTTTCTGCAAGACCGCCTCGATCTCGCCGAGCAGCTTCTCATCCGGCGCGCCCGCGTGCGTCGAAACATACACATCCACCGTGCCGATGCCGCGGGCGCGGCCGACCGCTTTCGCCGCCGCCACGTTCGGAAAGCTCATCGCCTCCTGCTCGTAAAACGCCGCGTTCGCGCCGTTCGGCAAACGCTTGTAGCTCTCGAGTACGCGCTCGCGCAGCTTTTCGTCGCTCTCCTCGTCGCTGCCGCCGGAAAACGCCTCAGGATTTACGCACTGCGTAATCCCCACCGGATACACGGACATCAGATGGATCGCGCCCGCGATGGCGTTGCCGCTCACCCCCGCCTCCACGGCGCTCGCCGGAACGTCCACATAGGTCTCGCCCTTTAAGAGCACCGCCTTTTTCGTCGTCTCAAAGCGCACGCCGCCGCTCGTCATCGCGACGCTCCCCTGCTCGATCTCATAATCCGTCACCGCCGCCGACGGCGCGGAAAAGCGCAGCACGCCCGCTGCTTTCGCCGCCGGAAGGCGCGTCAGCGCCCGCGTCTCGGCGTGATAATCAAGATACTGCCCCACCGCCGTCTGCGGAAAGCTCTGATCCAGCACCCAGTCCGCCTGCGCCAGAAGCGACTGTACCTCGCTCGCCAGCGCATAGAGGCGCACCATCGCGTCGCAGCCGTCGTTCGGCACAAAGCCCGCCTCCTCGGCAAAGATCGCGCGCATCCGCTCGTAGATCGCGTTCAGCTCTTCCATTCTTCACTCTCCCCCTATCGTCACGACCGCCTCGCCCGTTTCGTTCTCATAGCGCAGCAGCACGCGCAGCTCCAAAAATCCATTCTTTTCCGCAAGCTCCATGCCCGTCACGCTCAGGCCCTCTTCGTCCGCCAGCGCCTCGGCCACATACTGCTTTGCTGCCGTCGCGCGGCTCTCGCCCTTTTCCCGCCATAAAAGGTGCAGCTTGCTGCCAAGCTCCGGCGCGAGCGCGAAGCTTCCGCGCCGCACACTCAGCTTGAAGAGCACGCGTTCGAGCAGCTCGTCCCAGCCGCTCACGCGCACAAGCCCGCCTGCGCCGTCGGCCACATAATCGCGGTCTCTGATCTTCAGCTCCATCCTCAGCCCCCCATTCCCAGATACGGCATCCCGTTGATGAAAAGGAGCCCGTTGATGTCGATGCGCCCGTTGTTGCGCAGCACGATCTCCGTCCCCGCCGCGGCGGAGCGAATGCGCACCTCGCCGGGTGCCAGGTCGTCCGCGCTCTGCCCCACCGCGCCCACGGCGTAGGCCTCCTCGCCAAAGGTCCCGCCGCGCACCACCAGCACATCCTCGCCCTTTTTCGGCTGCCACTCATAGCCGCCGGGCGCGGCGGTCTTCACCTCGCGCTTTTCCCCGCTGCTGAACACCGCCAGCTCGCCGCCCTCGACCGTCACCGTTCCGTCCTGCGCCGAGGCCACGTCCTGCATCTCATGCTGGCTCAGCTTTCTCGATAGCCACATCGTCTCTCACTCCCTCTGCATCGTCACTTCGCACGCCTCTCCGCTCTCGCCAAAGCGCCTCACACACTCGATCACGCGGAAATTGCCCACAATGCCGATCTTCGTCCCGCTCACCGCCGCGATATCCCCCGGCGCGGCGGTGAACCGCCCCGCGATCGTCACGCGCAGCGTCTCCGCGCCCTCCTTCGACTTTGCGATCTGATACTCCCCCGTGTAGCGCATTGCCTGCGTGCCGCTGCGCGCAGGCACGTAAAATACGCGCCTGCTCGTGCCGCCGCGAGCACAGAACGCCTCGTTTTTCACGCTCTGCTTCACGCCCGCCTTGCTGTCCACCACCAGTGCCTCGGCGATCACGCCGTAGCGCTTGTCGCAGTAGGCGAGCGCCGTCACCGGCGTTTTGGCGTCGATGCTCACGCGCGCGGCCTTGCGGTTTTTCTTCACCTCCAGCGCGCCCGTCTTGTCGAAATACGGTGCGATCCCTCCGTGCAGCGCTGCAAAATCGTTCAGCGCCTTCCACTGGCTCGACCCGTTCGCCACGCGGTACCGTGCCGCAGCCGTCACTGCGTCATAGCCCGTGCACACAATGCCGTACGGCGTCACATGGTTTTTGAGGATCTCCTCCATCGTCGCCCACTGATAGCTCACGCTCTCTGCCTCGTTGTCGAGCAGCAGCGCCGCCATGCCGCGTCCGCTCACCTCAAGCTGCAAGCCCTTTTCATCGCATGTCACGCCGCACTCGTCCACAACGCCCGCAAATTCGACCGTGCCGTCCTCTCTCGCCGTAAAGCGCACCGCCCGCCGCAGCGTCTCCGCCATCGCAGGCTCGTATGCGCACTTGAGCGTAAAGCTGTCGCACGGCACGCTTCCCGTGTAGGAAAATTCCCACTTCAGCAGCGTCGGCAGCTCAAACTGCGCACCGTCGCACGTCGTCAGATACCCCTTCATCACGGCAGCGTCACCCGCTCTCCCACGGCGATCCTGTTGGGATTTTTGATCTGCGGATTCACGTTCAAAAGCGCCGTCAGCGTCACGCCATACGTGTTCGCGATGCCCCACAGCGTGTCGCCGCGCTTGACCGTGTAGTACGAGCTCGCCGTTTTCGTTCCCGTGCCCGCGCTGCCGCTTCCGCCGCTCACGCGGATGAGCGACGTATCGAGTGGGCTCGTCTCCCAGAAGGCAAAGCGATAGCGCACGTAGTTTTCAAGCGGCTGCTGCGCCAGTTCCAGCAACACAAAGTACGCCTGCGACGCCTGCCACACCGGATGGATCAGCAGCCCCGGCCCGCCCTGATAGAAGACCGATGCCAGCTTTTTGAACTCGTCGTAGGCGCCCTTCCCCGCAAAAACGCCTTCGCCCTCCATCACGCGGTAGCTCATTCCGAGATCCTGCATCCCGTAGCGCCCGAACGGCACCTTCGCCACTGCCACCTGCCGCTTGAACGAGATGGTGTAGGTCTCCGGGTTGTGCGGCCAGACATAATCCTTGTATCGCATCGGTGCAAGGTTCATCCTCCCGCCCCTTTCTCAGTAAAATAAAAATCCGCCGTCGTATCGGCGCGCGTCGCGCTCCAAGCTCAGTGAAAACGACTCCGTCTCACGCACCTCCTGCTCCTGCGCGAGTGAAAAGTCATTTTTCCCTCGCGCTGCCGCCGCGCTCGCCCCGTCGCGGCCGTCCGCGCTCAGGAGCTTTCTTATCCAGTCGGACGCATTGTCCGCGCTCTCGGCCTCCCTCGCGCGCAGAAGCGCAGCGTTCGCCGCCGCAGTGCCCGCCAAATCGGCAGAAAACGCCGTCTCCCTCTCCGAGCCATCATCTTCTTGCGTCGCACCCAGCCTGAGCTTTTGCCCAAGCCGCACCGCCGCCGTCTCCACCGGATCATCCGCTGCTTCTGCCACAGTTTCCGCGCCGCCGCTCATCTCCGCATCCTGCGCCGCGGCTTTCTCTTCCGAAAGCTGCGCCTCCGCCGCCTTTTTCTGCGCCGTCCCCTCCGGCACAAGGGAGAGGCGCTTTTTCAGCGCCTCTTCCCGCGCGCGCCACAGCTCTGCGCCTCTTTGCAGCGCCCATTCGATGTAATTCAAGGTTTTCGCCCCCCTTCATGCGGATAAAGCGCGCCATATCAAAGCTCGCGTTGCCGCCGCCTGCGGTTTCGCCGAGCTTTGCGCCGCAAATGCTGCACCGTGTCTCCTCCGCGCGCGTCCGGCACTCGGGGCACAGCCGCTCCATCGCCTCCTCGCGGTCGAGCATCTCGTGCACAAGGCAATAGAGATAGTCCGCGTCCGTCATCTCCTGCGCGCGCTTTTCGCTCGGCAGCGCGCCGGCATATCGGAGCACGCGCCATTTCAGCCGTTCGTAGGGCGCGTGCTCCATGCTTTTTTTAGCGTTTCCACCTTCTCGCGCCCGTCCTCGCTCGACGGGTTCTCCGCCCCGTCAAGCAGCGCGTAGCACCGCACCAGCTCGTTGATCTCGCCGACGCTCAGTGCATTTTCAACGTCCTCCGCGCTTGCAAAGGCCGCCTCTCCGCCCTCCGTCAGGCTTCTTTTGAGCAGCGCCGCGTTCGCGCACAGCGCACGCTCTTCTTCGTCGGCACAGTCAAGCTGCGCGATCTCGCGCCGCAGCGAGAGCGTCTCGCGGGCCGAAAGCAGCCGCATCGCGCACGTTCTCTCCCCGATGCGCACCGTCTTCTCCCGCTCGCGCCCCAAAAAGTTCAGCAGAAGCTCGTCCATCAGCTTGCGATCTCCATGCGCTTACGCGCGATGATCGTCACCTTCTCCGCCGCCGGGTCGCCGAGCTTGCCCGCCTCTTCAATGCTGCTCCAGCGGCACTGCGAGTAGATGATGCGCTTGTCCGGCTTGCAGATCACAAGCGAAAAGTCGTTCAGATCATAGAAGTTGATGCCGTCGCTGATGGCCTCATCCGTCGCGTACAGGCGGCTCAACTCCAGCGTGTACTTGTTCGCGCCCGCGATCGTCGCCACCGGCTCGTTTTCGCCAAAGGCCTCGATCTCGCGGCTCGTGCGCGTCGCTCTCGTCGTGTAGCTCTGCACCACCGCCACCTTTTTGCCGTCGACTTCGAGATAGATGTCGCTGCTCAGCGGCAATACCGTATTTGCCATATTTTTCCTCCTTACACCGTGATGTGCGCCGTCAGATAGATGCGGTTCAGCCCGTGCGCCACCGTAAAGCTGAATTCCACCAGGCACACCGTCGGGTCGCTCTTGAGCGCGCTCACCAGCACCTCGCCGTAGCTGTCCACGATCTCGCGGCTCTTCATCTCCTCGAGTTCCAGCACCACCTGCGAGCGGATGGCCCCGCGGCTCTGCGCGGTGTTCTTGCTTCTGGCAAAGCGCGTGCGCAGCGCGCTGCGGATCGTCGGGATGACCTCATCCACGATCAAAATGGTCGTCAGCTCGCGCCACGTCGTGTCCGCCGCCCCGCCGCTCGAAGTCTTCGTCGTGATACCTCGCACCGGCGAGGAAACGCCGCCCACCGTCTCGATCGGCGTCACGCCGCCGCGCACCAGCTGGTCGATCTCATTGTCACTCAGTCTCTTGCCCGCCGCGCCGAAAAGCGTCAGCTCCGCGCCGTTGATAGGCACGGACGGGTCGGTGTTTCCCGCGATCACCGCCGCCACCGCCGCCGCGGCAAACACCGCGCTCATCGTACCGCCGTCGTCCGATGCGATATCCGGTCCCACCAGCACTACGCGCTCGCTGTTGACAGCCTTCGCGCGGTTCACCATCTGCGCGACCGTCTCTTCCGAACCACCGATGACCGCGATGCGCTCGCGTCTCGCCGCCGAGGCATCCTCTGCCGCCGTTTTGAGGAGCAGATGCACGCTCTGCGCCGCGCTGTCGCACACCATCACGCCGACATCTTCCTCATCAGAGAGCGCCGCAAACGCGCTCGCGTAGTCCTTCTCTTCACTCTCGTCCTTGCCCACGGCCACAGCCTTCACTGCACCCGCGCCGTTGGCGAAGAGGAATTTGAGCAGCGTGCTCATGCCATACACGCCGCTCGCATCCTCCCCGAATACGCTCTTTCCCTCTTCATACGAGGTGATGAGCTCCACCTTATTGGCCGTTCCCTTCGTCGCCACCGCTGCCGCGCCGATCGTCTTCGCCGCAGCGCTCGCGCTCACCACGCTTGATGCGTCGTAGGACGAATACACGCCCGGCCGCTCATGGATCGTACTATTCACGTTCTTTCACCGTGCCTTTCAATACAAAATCGGTAAACACCGTCTCATCCTCCGCCGCCTCTGCGACAAAGTACGCCGCATATTTCGCGCTCGCGTCCAGCCGGAACATGCCCGTCATCTTGTCCCAGCCGGTCTTGCCCCACTGGAGCGATCCGAGCTTCAGCCCCTCCGGCAGCGCCGTCATCAGTGCCTGCGTCACCGCCTCCGCCGCTTTTTCGCAGCCCGCCGCGCCCAGCGTCCTCGGCGCATGCACCTCGATGAGCAGCGTCAGCAGCATTTTTCTCCCGTAGACAGATACCGTCTCCTGCGTCGCCTCGTCGACCTTTTCTCCCAGATACTGGGCCGCGCCGCTCTCCTCGATCACCGTCTCCTTCGTGCCGACCGCCGCCACCGCGGTCGCATACCGCTTGAGCTGTTCTTCGCTGTAACTCTCGATCGCCGCGCACCCCGCCGCCTTGATCGCCGCAGCCACCGCGCGCTTCACCTGTCCGACCGCCGTCATGCCTCTTCCTCCTTCGGATGCAGCATCGCCCAGTAGTAGGCGATCTCCTCACCCACGTAAAACGGCCCCGCCGCGCGCACGACGTACCGCCTCTCTCCGCACTGCACAAAGTCGCCCATCGCGATCTTGACGTCCTCCGGCCCCAGGTACCGCCAGCACTGCTCGTCGACCGCGCCCAGCGCCGTCACAGAGAACGGCTCCTCGCCGTTCTCCCTCTTCACAAGCTGCAAAAATGCCTTCGTCTCCGCCGTCTCTCCGCCGTGCAGCACCGAAACGCTCATGCCGTAGCGCGCGAATGCCTCACTCAGCGCCCGCTTCACGTCTCCACCCCGCGGAAGCAGAACCCGCCGTCCGTCGTATACGGGCGCATCAGCGCCCACGCCTGCTCGCGCAGCAGCGACAGCCTTTTGCTCCCCTCATCGGACGAACGCTTCGTCACTGTCAGGTCGCCCGCGCGCAGGGAGGAAAACTCCTCCCCACCCGCTCTCGCGCTCTCCAGCGCGGCCGCCGCCAACCACGACGCCGCGCAGATAAACGCGCTCTCGCAGTCCTCCTTGGCGACGCCCTCTTTCAGCGCGCGCACAAGGCTCTCCTCCTGCGCCGTGCAGATCATTCGGAGCATGCTCTTCTCGCTCTCGTCCGCCTTGCTCAGCGCGCACGCGATCGAAAAGATCTGCTCGCTCATGCTCTCCGCCATTCGCTCTTCCTCCTTACTTTTTACTGTAAGGACAGCACCTTCGAGGCCTCCTGATACGGCTTTGCAAAGCCGGAAATGCTCGTGATGGCCGCGCGCTCCAGCTGGCGGTCGATGAGCTTGTCGTACTCGACCAGCACCTCGCTGCCACAGATGCGCTCGAGCGCATAGTTCTTGTCAAGGCCGATGATCTTGCCCGCGGGCATTGCGCTCGTGCGCAGGAGCTTCGCACCCAGCGGGGTCGCGAGCGTGCCCGTGCCTTGGAAGTTGAGGCCCGTCAGCGGGTTCTGGAACTCCGAGAGCTTGAGCATCGCGAGCATCATGTCGCTGCCCATCAGCATCGTGTTCATCGTATAGGGGTCAAACTGCGACCAGAAGCCCAGCAGCGCGTCATAGCTCAGCATGCCCTTCGTGCCGCCGATGCCGCCATCGCCGATGGTATAGCTTGTTGCCGCATTGTTGTTGCCGTCGCCGTTCATCAAAACGTCGATGGCGTCCTTTAAGTGCATGCGCGCGATGTACGCGCCGATCTGGCGCAGCGTCACAGAGAAGAGGTCCAGTCGCTGGAAGCGGATAGCCTCATAGGACGCGACCAGCATTCTGCCGCGCTTGTGGAGCTTCACGAGATTTTCCTGCGTGCGGATGCTGGTCGTCGGGATGCCCGCGCCCTCCTCCACGCGCTTGAGCTCCTTGTCGTCATCCGTCGGAACGGACGCGATAGAGCGGTAGTCCATGCCGTCAAAATTCGTCACGGTCGCAGTGATGTCGGGCAGGATGTCGCTTTCCATGCCCTGGCGCACCACGCGGGAGACGAACTCCGGGAACAGCACGGACGATTCGCTCGTGTGGAAAAACTTTTCCACCATGTCGCTGCCCGCGCCCTTGACGTGGATATCAAAGCGCTTGAGCTGGCGCTGAAAGGCGTCCAGCCCCTCGAGCGCCGTGCCCTTGTAGTTCTCGCTCGGGTCGAGCGATTCGAGCACTTTCAGAAAACTTCTGCCGCTTTGACCGTACATGCCCTTTTCGAGCTTCACATTTTCATACTGATAAGCCATTTGTCCTTCTCCTCCTTAAAGCTTGATGACGGCCTTGTTCGCCGCGCTGTCCACGCTCAGCACAAGATAGCTGCTGCCGCTCTGGTTCTCGCCCGGCTTGCTCACGCCGCCCGAGCCGTCCGCCACCAGCTCAGCGTAGCCCACCGCAGGTGCCGTGCCGCTGTACTTCACGCTCGCAAGGCCGCCGAGCTGCACCGTGCAGGCCTTGCCGTCATGTGCGACGGCGCGCACCACGCCGCAGAAGCCTTCGCCCGCCGTGCACTTGCCCACCGTACCGTTCGCGCTCACCTTCACAATGTCGCCCTCGCTGACCGCGCCGCAAACAAACGTTGCGCACCACTCGCCGATGCCCTCATAAGAAATGCTCATACCGTTCCTCCTTGATCTGTTGTTCTATCCAAAAAGCGCCGCTGCTTTTTGTTCCTTTTCACACGCGAAAGTCGCTCTCGTCCTCCACCGCTTTCGTCTTCTCTCCGTAAGTGAGCTGCGTGCGCAACCCCAGCTTTTTCGCCATCTTCCCGCGATACAGCTTCTCCATCTCCTTGAGCTCGCTCTCGTCGAGCTTTTCCGCGAGCTTTTCAATGGCCTCGCCATCCGCTTCCTGCTCGCACACGAGCATCAGCCGCTTCACCTCGCCGCGCAGCTCACTCAAGTAGCGCTTACCGGCCTCCGCCTGCTTTTCAAGGCTTTCAAGCTCCCTCTGGTTCGCTCTTGACCCGCGCCGCTTGACGAGCGTCTTGAGCGTGCCCGCGTCCTCTCCGCCGCAGCGCTTCAAAACGCCCGCTCTCGGCTGCGCCGGCACCGCTACAAAGCTCCACTCATACGCGTCCTGCGCGTTCACAAGCTCCGCGCAGCACACCTTGCCGCCGTACACCTCGCCCTTTTTGTGCGCGCAGGTGTTGATGTCCTCACCACAGATGGAGCACACGCACCTTTCCACGCTGCACCCCACGCTCACTTCCTTTTTGATGCCGCCCTCGATCTGCGCGATCAGCGCATCGTTCTCGCCGCCGCGCAGCATATACGCATAGCCCTTGAGATAGCAGCGCCCCTCGCCCTGCGAGCAAACGCCCTCTTCCTCCACGATCTCCGTGCGGTAGATGCGCGCCGCCTGCCCCTTCGTCGTCCACTCGTGGTCAAAAATGCCGCTTTTGCCCACAAACAGCTCCGCGAGCTCTTCGAGCGTCGCGCGCGGAAAGCGCTCGCCGTCCCGGTCCACCTCGTTGTCGCACAGCCGCACGGCAAAGGTGTAGACCTCGTCCTCTTTGAGCGCGCGCTTCGTGAACTGATTGATGATTGCCAGTTCCTCGCGCGTCACCATGCTGTTTTTGAGCCCATTGCTCTCTTTTCTCACTTCCATGCTCATTTCCCCTCCGCTTCATCATTTTCCTGCCTGAGCTTTCGCGCCTGCTGCAAGTAGAGTGCCGCTTTGGCCTCCTCCACCTCATCCTGCAGGTTGATGTCCTCCCAGTCCACCACCGCACGGCAGCCGTAGCCGTGCATCCTAAGCCACAGCGTACAGACGCGCTCGATGACCGGTTCGAGCGTGCGCCGCAGCGCCGTGATCTCGCTTGTCAGCATATCCGCCTGCTGCGCGCTCATCCGCTCGGTCGACGACCAGCTCAGCCCCAGCATAAACGGCGGCAGCCCCGTCTTCGCCACCAGCTGCTCTAAGATCTGCCGTACCGGCGTCTCGCTGTCGAGGATCTGGTTGTCCGCGCCGATGGCCTTGATCGACACGTCGCCCACCGATACAAAGTCGCGCACGCTGCCGTTTCTGCCCTCCTGCATCGCCCGCGACCATTCCTCGGCGATCTGCTCGGCGCGCTCCTGTGCCGCCCCGCGGTCGAGCTCGCCGTCCTGCGGCTTATAGGTCACCGCAAAGCGCACATTGCCGCAGCGGTCCCAGTTCTTTCCCATCGCGTCGTAAATTTTCAGCAGCAGCCCCGTTAAGTACGGCATCGAGCGCAGCATCGAAACGCCGTAAGGGTGCCCCGCTTCGGGGTTGAGCGGCGTAAAGAGCAGTAGGTCCTGATACTCGAGCGGCACGCTGCGCCCGCCGCCATCCACACCGCACAGGCAGAATTCGAGCGGATTGTCCCCCTCGCGCACCTCCACCTGCGAAACGTCCGCGCACAGCACCGCCGCGATCTCGCGTCCTTCCGCGTCCGGTACGATCTCGCCCACCGCGCGCCCGCAGGTCAAAAGCGAATCGAGGTAACAGTCCAAAAAGGCGTTGATGCCCCTCTGCCCTCTGCCCACCGGCACCTCGCACAAAAAGCGCTGCAAGCCCTGCTCCGCCCGCTCGTTGCCGCATGCCACGCGCACGCCGCCCGTCAGCCGGATCAGCTTGCAGATGGCCGCGTCCACCACCGGCACCGCCTCGCGCACCTCGCGGTAAAGCGCTGTCTCCCCGTCCAGCAGCGGCACATAGCTCTCAAGCCGTCCGAATGTACTGCGCCCGCCGCTGCGCAGCTGCACGGCGGTCTCGCCGCCCGTGCTTCTCTCCTTCTGCCAGGGTACTTTCATCCTGTCCTCTCCTTTTCCGTTTTGTTCATCGCGCCGCGCGCTCCACCGCGCGCATCGCAATGCCGCCTCCGCGTTCCTTTTTCGCGATCGACACGGCAAAATACCGCATCTCATCCATCGCGTGATCTCTCTCCTTTTTCGGCCGGTCTCTTCCCGTTCCGCTCTCCTCCCAGCAGTACGCCGCGATCTCGCTAAGGCAGCTCTCGCAGCCCTCGCAGATCACGATCTTTCGCTGCTTCAATAGGTTCGCCGTCACGCGGATGCCGTCCGCCACATCGTTGTCCGCCCTGCTCACAGGGAATCCCTCGCGCCGCAGCGCCTCAATAAAGCTCGCCGCCGACGGGTCGACGATCACCTTTTCCACTGTCTCCCCCGCCGCAAACTTTTTAAGGTCCGCCACATACTCCGTGTCCGTCTTCTGCCGCCCCTCTCTGCGCGAATCGAAGTAATACTCCCGCGCCCGGTACCACACCCCGTCCTTGAGCGCCCACAGGCCAAAACTCGTCGGATTCACCGTCCCGTAGTCGATGGAGATCCTCACCCGCTCCCACGGCTTTTCCGGCACACGAGCGCAATACTCCTGCGGCGTAAAGAAGTCATAGATGAGCCCCTTCGCCGCCGTCCACTCGCCCAGGATGAACCGCCGGTAAAATGTCCCGCTGTATGCCTTTTCGTACCGCGCCCGAATGCGCGGCGAGAGCGACGGATTGTCGTCCATCGTAAAGTGCAGATACAGCGCCCCACGCTCCTCCGCGCGCAGGATCCACTCGCGGTAGAACCAGTGCATCGGCCCCTCGGGGTTGCAGTTGAACCACAGCTTGCTGCCCGATACGCTGCATCGCGCGCTCGCCTGCTCCACAAACGAGCGCGGCATCAGCGCCGCCTCGTCGAACAGCACCCCCGCCAGCGTCACACCCTGGATGAGCGCCGCGCTCCCCTCGTCGTATCCGCCGAAGAGGTAAAAGCGGTTTTCCCGCCCTCCGCTTCGCACGATCACTAAATTCTCGCTCCGCTTCTCCTCGCAGTGAAAGCCCAGCGCCGTCACCTTCGGTAAAATCTCATGCAGCACGTTGCGCCGCAGCGACACGATCGTCTTCCCGCACAGCGCAAATTGCTCGCCGCTAAAGCGCCGCATCGCCCACAGGAAAAAGCCCATCCCCATCGACAGCGTCTTTCCGCTTCGCACCGCCCCGTCGCAGATGATCGCGTCGTACTCTTGGTATCTTGGATTCGCCCACCAGGTCATTGCCGTCTTCTGCTTGGCGGAAAACTGCTTCACGCCCGCCAATCGTCCTTCTCCTCTCCCGCCTGCTCCAGCGCCTGCAAGAACTCCGCCGCCTCGTCCGCGTCTCCGCCGCCCAGCATGTCATAGAGCGCGCTGAGCGCCTTCACCCGGTCGACGAACTTGACCTCCACCGTGCCGTTGCCGTTTCTCTTGAACTCCGCCACCGCCGACAAGTCCATCTTGCGGATCAACTGCGCCGTCGGCTCGCTCAGATACGTCAGCTCCACCCCGCGGTTCACCCGTCCGAACGCGATCTCCTTGAGCGCCTCGATCACATCCTCGCGCCGCACGTCCTTTTTCTCCATCGTGTCCCCCCATTTTGTTTTCTCTTTTCACCCGAACCCCGCCGCACCCGTTTTGTTGCACAGTCGTATGCACGCGCGCAAAATTTTGTGCGCAAAAAAATGCCGCGCACCGCGCGGCAGTAAAAAAAAGAGGCCATTCTCTTTCGCAAAAGAGAATGGCCCCCTTGAACCCCCAAGAGAAAATTTCACGTTGGTAGCCTCTGGCTCGAATGGCCTTTATGCCTCCGGAATGAAAATGCCTGCCAGGCGATGGTGCTAAACGACTTGGTTTGCTCCTATCATCCGCTGCCGCTCTGCTGATCTTGTAGAAGTGCACAGTAATTTCCGTCTAACGGGGTACTGCTCAATGCGGCGAGCGCAGCAATACCGCTATTTCGCACGCAGTCTGCCGCCCAACTACCGTCACTCGCGCCTCACGGTAGTAAGGCGCGGTTGCAAGACGTAACGAAACGTAGGGATTCATGGCGAAGCCATGTACACCGCACTTACATTGCGCAGCGCGTGCAGCTCTTCAAGATCGAGACTGCCAATGTGCGGGGTCAAGGGGCAAGGCCCCTTGCGTTCTCTTGGGGGATTTAAAGGGAGCCATTCTCTCACGTGAGAGAATGGCTCCCTTTATTCGCACCCCTGCGCGGCGCAGGGGAATCCCCTCCCAGCATGGGAGACAATCATTCGAGAATGAGCTTTTCAAGCTCACCCGCATCATCGGCGATCATCTTCGCGCCGGCTTCGATCACAACTTCCCTCGAGCGGAAACCCCAGCTCACAGCGATGACGTCCAGTCCGGCGTTCAGCCCCGTCTGCACGTCCACTTCGGAATCTCCGACGAACACCGCGTTCTTTTTTGCAATTCCCAGCGCTTTCAGCGCCGTCTCCGCCATGTCGGGGTACGGCTTGCAGCGCACGCCGTCGCTCGGGCCAACGGCAAAGTCCATCCGGTCGCCGAAATACTCCCGGCTCAACTTCTGCACCGCGCTGTCTGGCTTGTTCGACACGACCGCCAGCTTGATGCCCTTTGCCTTCAGCTCGCTCAGCATGTCCAAAAGTCCGTCGTACACCCGTGTTTTGATCTGGCAGTGATCCTGATAGTACGCGCGGTACGCCGCGAGCGTCTCCATGATCTTTTCCTCGCTCGTCCCCTCCGGCACGGCGCGGCGGATCTGCTTTTCCGCCCCGTTGCCGACAAAGCGCCGCATCTCCTCAAGGCTCCGCTCTGGATAGCCCATCTGCCGCAGTACATGGTTCGTGCTGTCGCGCAGGTCCTCCAGCGTATCGAGCAGCGTCCCGTCCATATCAAAAAGAACCGCTTTATAGCTCATATTCTTCCTCTTTTCTTATTTTGTTGCCCTATTATAATCTGCTTCATGCACAAAGCGCAACCCCGTTTTTGCTCATATCTCTCCGTCTGCACCCTTGCGCCCCCTCTTCTCCTCTGATATAATTATTGAATGATTTTATAGCTAAGGAGCGCTGTCATCATGCATGAACTGGAACGTCTCTATCATATCCACTGCGCCAAGGGTGAAGTCGGCCGCTATGTGATCCTGCCCGGCGACCCCGGCCGCTGCCCCTCCATCGCCGCACTGTTCGACGATGCCCATCTCGTCGCGCGCAACCGCGAATACACCACCTACACCGGCACGCTGCTGGGCGAAAAGGTCTCCGTCTGCTCCACCGGCATCGGCGGCCCGTCCGCCTCCATCGCCATGGAGGAGCTGCATCAGCTCGGCGCGGACACCTTCATCCGCACCGGCACCTGCGGCGGCATTGACTTAAACGTCAAGTCCGGCGACATCGTCGTCGCCACCGGCGCCATCCGCTACGAGCACACCTCGCTCGAATACGCGCCCATCGAGTTCCCCGCCGTCGCCGATTTCGACATCACCCTCGCCCTTCGTCAGGCATCCGAAGAGCTCGGCTACTGCACCCACACCGGCGTCGTCCAGTGCAAGGACAGCTTCTACGGCCAGCACTCCCCGGAAAAGAGCCCCGTCTACTACGAGCTTCTGCAAAAGTGGGAGAGCTGGAAGCGCCTTGGCGTCAAGGCAAGCGAAATGGAGTCCGCCGCAATGTTCGTCGTCGCCTCCGCGCTCGGCTGCCGCTGCGGCTCCTGCTTCCACGTTGTCTGGAACCAGGAGCGCGAAAAGGCCGGCCTCGATCAGGACATGAGCGAGGACACCTCCGCCTCCGTCAAGGTCGCCGTCGAAGGTCTCAAGAAGATCATCCAGCGCGACCGCGAGCTCGCCGCGCTCCCGAATCACGATCAAAAGCTGCTCGAAAAGAAAGAAAAGGGGCTTCTCCATGAGTGATAAAAAGGTCATCGGTATCCTCGGCGGCATGGGTCCTCTCGCTACCGCCGACCTCTTTCAGAAGATCACCCTGCACACGGCTGCCTCCTGCGATCAGGACCATCCGCGCGTGTGCATCGACTCCAATACCAATATTTCCGACCGCACGGCAGCCCTCCTGCACGGTGGCGCCGACCCCGTCCCCGAAATGGTCAAGAGCGCGCAGCGCCTCGAGTCCATCGGCGCGGATCTTCTCATCATGCCCTGCAACACCGCGCACAACTTTTATGACGCCGTCGCCTCGTCCGTCTCCATCCCCGTTCTGCACATGATCGCCATCACGCGCGACGCGCTCAAGTCCCGCGGCGTCAAGTGCGCCGGTCTCCTCGCGACCGACGGCACCGTCCAGACCGGCATCTACCAGCGCACGTTCGAGGGCAGTGGCGTCGAGCTCATCACCCCCGACAACACCGAAGATCAATCCGCCGTCATGGACATCATCTACAACGGCGTCAAGGCCGGCGACCTCACGCATGACGCGACCGCCTTCCGCGCCGCCTGCGAGCATCTTCTCGCGCGCGGAGCCGAGGTCCTGATCCTCGGCTGCACCGAGCTCCCCCCCGCGTTCGACATCTATCATCTCGATTACCCCAACGTCGACCCGACGCTCGAGCTGGCGCTCGCCGCCGTCCGCGCCGCGGGCTGTGAAACCAAGTGAGGGCGCGCGCATGAGCTACGCCGATCAGGTCTTCCGCGCCAACTGCCTCGACATTCTCCAAAACGGCGTGCGCGACGACGACCTCACCGTCCGTCCCCACTGGGAGGACGGCACCCCCGCCCACACGATCAAAAAATTTGGCCTTGTCAACCGCTACGATCTGCAAAAGGAGTTTCCCATCCTCACGCTGCGCCGTACGTATCTCAAAAGCGCGGTGGACGAGCTCCTCTGGATCTGGCAGAAAAAGTCCAACAACGTCCACGACCTCTCCTCCCACATCTGGGATGCCTGGGCGGACGAAACCGGTTCCATCGGCAAGGCCTACGGCTATCAGCTTGGCATCAAGCACCAATACAAGGAGGGTATGTTCGATCAGGTCGACCGCGTGCTCTATGACCTCAGACATAACCCCGCCTCGCGCCGCATTCTCACAAGCCTCTACAATTTCGAGGACCTACACGACATGAACCTCTACCCCTGCGCCTACTCCATGACCTTCAACGTCTCGAACGGCACGCTGAACGCCATCCTGAATCAGCGCTCGCAGGACATGCTCGCCGCCAACAACTGGAACGTCTGTCAGTACGCGGTGCTCGTCCACATGTTTGCCCAGGTCTCCGGCCTCAAAGCAGGCGAGCTCGTCCACGTCATTGCCGACGCGCACATTTACGACCGCCACATCCCCATCATCGAAAAGATGCTCTCCGAGCCGGAGCACCCCGCCCCGCAGTTCACCCTCGATCCCGCCGTGACGGATTTCTACGCCTTCACTCCCGACAGCGTCCGGCTGGAAAATTATCAGTTCAGTCCCTTTGAAGACAAGATCCCCATTGCCGTCTGAGCGTTCGCACCGGCAAAATTTATAGAGAAAGCCATGGAGTTGATACTATGACCGCAATCGTCTGCGTTTCCCAGAGCTGGGGCATCGGCCGCGACGGCGCGCTGCTGTTCCGCATCTCTGCCGACCACAAGCGTTTCCGCACCCTCACCGTCGGCAAGACCGTCATCCTCGGCCACAAGACCCTCGACACCTTCCCCGGCGGCAAGCCCCTCAAGGACCGCCGCAACATCGTCCTCTCCCACCGCGACCTCGACGTCCCCGGCGCGGAGATCGCCCACTCGTTTGATGCAGCCGCCGCGCTCGGCGGCGACAACGCCATCGTCATCGGCGGTGCCAGCGTCTACATGGCGCTCCTCTCCCGCTGCAACCGCGTCTACGTCACCAAGGTCGACGCTGACCCGGACGCCGACAGCTTCTTCCCCAACCTCGACGACAATCCCGACTGGCGCATCGAGTCGGAGAGCGAGACCTTTGAGGAAAACGGCCTCAAGTTCCGCTATGTCGACTATGTCCGCAAGTAAAAAGAGGGGCCTTGGCCCCTCTTTTTTTGCGCCCTAAAGAGCATGCGGAAGCAGCGCCAGCGGCGCTGCACGGGAAAAGGGGGCTATTCTCTTTCACGAAAGAGAATAGCCCCCTTTAAATCCCCCAAGAAAAAGGTTTCGATTGGCAGTCTGAGGCTCGAACAGCCTTTATGCCTCCGGAATGCAAATGCCTGCGCGCGGCTTCGCCGCGTTTGGTGTTGCTATACGACTTGACTCTCTCCTATTATCCGCTGTTGCGCAGCCGTTGGCAGCTCTGCTGCCTTACGGATGCGGCACACCCCTTGCGGGTGCCGCTCTGCTGATCTTGTGGAAGCACAGCCTAATCTCCGTCTACTTTGGATTTGTACGATCTTGCTGCTGCCTGCCAAGGCGGCATTGCTGCGCTCGCCGCGGTTATGTCAGCGGTGATATTCCAGCAGATCGCCGACGGTGCAGTGCAGCACGCAGCAGATGCGGGCCAGAATGTCAAGGTCAAGTTTTTCAACGTCACCGCGATACCACTTGTCGACGACCTCAAAGCGCACACCGATCCTTCTTGCCAGCGTGTTGCGGTTGATGCCGTCACTGTCCATGCGCTCCTTTAACTTGAGCCGCACGTTTCCATACTCTTCCATTGTGATGATACCGCTGTCAGCCATATTTTTCACCTCAACGGTATACTATGGTGATAGTAACGTCTTGACTATTCGCTTATTTATAGTTACTATTTATATAGTATTTCAAAGGAGGATATGATTATGCTGACCTACAAAAACCTTTATTGCTCCCTGGTTCGCAGTATGAGCGAAGCCATCGACCTCTACGACGAGGGAAAGGGCATTCTCGCCCGCGAAGGTCTGAAAAAAGCCCTGTTGGACGCAGAAGACCAAGTCATTTCCCACGACATCATCCCCGACGAACCCGTCAGCAGCTCCCACCCAGCAGAAGACTAAACAGCGCGGCGAGCGCAGCAATGCCGCGCCCGCAGGCAGTCTGCCGCCGGTCCACCGTCACTCGCGCCTCACGATAGTAAGGCGCGGTTGCTGAATGAACCGACTCGCAGAGACTCGTGGCGAAGCCACGTACACCGCACCTGATTACCCGCAAGGGGTATGCCACATCCGTAAGGCAGCAGAGCTGCCAACGGCTGTGCAATGCGCAGCGCGTGCAGTTCTTCAAGATAAAAACTGCCAATGTGCGGGGTCAAGGGGCAAGGCCCCTTGCGTTCTCTTGGGGGATCTAAAGGGGGCCATTCTCTCACGCGAGAGAATGGCCCCCTTTGCCGCACCCCTGCGGGTACGCAGGGAAAAGCACGCAGCGCTGCCGCGCTGCATCACGCGCAGCGGAACGCTTCCACAGCCGCCCCATCCGCGCAGCGATACAGCCGCCCGCCCTTGGCGTAAAACGTCTCATTTCCCTCGTCGCATTCGACGTTCCAGCGCAGACGCCACACTGTCTCGGCTCCGTTTTCGTCATAGCCCTGCCAGCCGAAGCAGCTGACCTCGTTCAGCGCTTTCACGTTCCTCCCAAGCCGCAGTGTCACCGTGCAGTCGACGATCTTCGCGTTCGGATAGTCCTTTTCCGCGTCCGCCGCAACTTTCTCGTCACCGAAGACGACCTGGGTATTCCATATCTCCGGCGCGTTCAGCGCAAACGCCGTCGGCACACCGCGGCCGATATACCCGCCGAGCGCCGTCACCTTGTAGCCGTGCACTTCATCGGGAATGACGATCACCGCGCCGTCGCTCCCGTCCCAGTCAACGTCCGCCGCAAAGGCTTGATGCGTCACCAGGTTGCGGTAGTAGCGCTGCCCGTCTGTGTCTGTCCAGTCCGCCGCGCGGTATCCCTGCGCACCGGTCAGCATCCATAAGAGGACTCCGACCGCCGCGGCGATCAGCGCGACCGGCAGCGCGATCGCGCCCATCTTTCCGGAATGTTTCTTCTGCATGACAATACTCCTTTCTTCATCCTTGCAAAGGGTCTTTTCATTTCCATCCAAGTTGATTATAATAGACAACACCGCATTTGTAAAGGAGGTCCACCGCATGGCGACGCTCAACACCGATATCCGCTATATCAAAGGCGTGGGCGAAGCGCGCGCCAAATCGCTCGCCAAACTCGGCATCACCGACCTGCGCTCCCTCCTTTCCTACTTTCCCCGCGCCTACGACGACCGCCGCGCGTACAAGAAGATCGCCGACCTCATCCCCGGCGAGAATGCCTGTGTCTGCGCTGTCATCGCGGGCGAGCCCAGGCTCTCGCGCATTCGCAAGGGGCTCGACCTTATCAAGCTCCGCGCCGTCGACGAGACCGGCGCGCTTGAACTTACCTATTTCAACCAGTCCTACCTCAAAAACACCTTCCACACCGGCGACGCCTACGTCTTCTTCGGCCGTGCCGAGGGTACGCCGAGCCGCCCGCAGATGACCAATCCCCTCTTTGAGCGCGAGGGCGCGCACCAGATCACCGGCCGCATCATGCCCATCTACCCGCTCACCGCGGGCGTCAGCCAGTCGATGCTCTGCAAGGCCGTCGAGCAGGGCCTTGCCGCCTGCGTCGACGAACTTCCTGACATCCTGCCTGAGGACGTCCGCCTCGTCTACCAGCTCTGCCACACCCGCTTTGCCTACGAAAACATCCACTTCCCCACAGACGACGAAGCCCTCTCCGCCGCGCGCCGCCGCCTTGCGTTCGAAGAGCTTTTCCTGCTCGCGCTCGGCCTCAAGCTCCTGCGCGAGCGCCGCACGTTCGTCGCGGGAAAGCAGTGCAAAAAAGTCGACCTTTCGCCCTTTTTCACCTCTCTCCCCTTTTCCCTCACCGGCGCACAGCGCCGCGCCATCGGCGATATCGCGCGCGACCTGACAGGTCAGCGCCCGATGAACCGCCTCGTGCAGGGCGACGTCGGCTCGGGCAAAACAATGGTCGCCGCCGCCGCCATCTACATGGCCGCGAAAAATGGTCTTCAATGCGCCCTCATGGCCCCGACAGAAATCCTTGCCGAGCAGCACTATCGCTCGCTCGCCCCGCTTTTGGAGCCTCTTGGCATCCCCTGCGCACTGCTCACCGCCTCGACCAAGGCCAGGGAGCGCCGTGCACTGAATGAACGTCTCCGGTCCGGTGAACTCTCCCTTGTCATCGGCACGCATGCCCTGCTCTCGCCCGATGTACAGTATCAAAATCTTGGTCTCGTCGTCACCGACGAGCAGCACCGCTTCGGCGTCGACCAGCGCGCCGCGCTGTCCGCCAAGGGCGACGACCCGCACCTTCTCGTCATGTCCGCCACGCCCATCCCGCGCACGCTCGCGCTGATGATCTACGGCGATCTCGACGTCTCCATTCTAAATGAGCTCCCCCCCGGACGGCAGAAGATTGACACCTTTGCCGTCCCGTCGAGCTATCACGAGCGTATCTACGCTTTTTTGCGCAAGCTCGTCGCCGAGGGCCGTCAGGCCTATATCGTCTGCCCCATGGTCTCGGAAAACGACGAGCTCCCCGATGAGCGCAAGGCCGTCACCGCCTACGCGGAAACGCTGCAAAAAGAGGTCTTCCCCGACCTTCGCATCGCCCCCATCCACGGCAAGATGAAGCCTAAGGAAAAGGACGCCGTCATGCGCGCTTTCGCCGCGCATGAGATCGACGTGCTCGTCTCCACCACCGTCATCGAGGTCGGCGTCGACGTGCCGAACGCCGCGCTCATGCTGATTGAAAACGCCGAGTGCTTCGGCCTCTCCCAGCTCCACCAGCTGCGCGGCCGCGTCGGCCGCGGCCGGCACAAGTCCTACTGCGTCCTTGTCTCCGACAACAAGGGTGAGGAAAACAAGCAGCGTCTCAAGGTCATGTCCTCCACGAGCGACGGCTTCGCCATCGCGGAAGAGGACTTGAAGCTCCGCGGCCCGGGCGACTTTTTCGGCTCCCGCCAGCACGGCCTGCCGTCGCTGCGCGTCGCCGATCTCTCGTGCGACTTATCCCTTCTGCACGAGACGCAGTCCGCCGCCGAGCAGCTCCTCGCCGCCGACCCCGCGCTCAAAAATCATCCGCTGCTCAAAGCCCGCGTCGAGCTTCTCTTCGAGCTCAACGCCGATGCCATGAATTGAAATAAAAAAGTCAGGCCTGCTGGCTTGACTTTTTTACGCTTTGTAGTATGATTAGTATAACCAATCATACTACAGGAGGTTGATTTTATGGAAGTACCTCAGGGCAAGCACGCCTGGATGGTCAAGATCGGCGAAAAGGGCCAGTTTGTCATCCCCAAGGAAGCGCGCGACATTTTCGGCTTTCACCCCGGCGACGAGCTGCTCGTCCTCGGCGACGACGAGCGCGGCATCGCCATCCTGCCCAAGGCCATGCAGCGGGAATATATGCTGCGCATCTTTTCCGAAATGGACAACGGGGGCGACAGCAAATGAGCAAGATCGTCTTTTTCTGCATCCCGGCCTACGGCCACACCAACCCGACGCTCGGCGTCGTGCGCGAGCTCACCGCGCGCGGTCACGAGGTCCGCTACTACTCCTACGAACCCATGCGCACGCTCATCGAAGCCGCAGGCGCGCAATTCGTCGCCTGCGACCCGTATGACTGCGAACAGCACCTCACGCCCGCCGACGGCGCGCGCATCGGCAAGGACATCGCCTTTTCGACGCACATTCTGGTCGAGACCACCCTCGCCCTCGACGAAATGGTCTGCGCCGACATGCGCGCTTACGCGCCCGACTGTATCGTCGCCGACTCGATGGCTGTCTGGGGCAAGGCCGTCGCCAAAAAGCTCGGCATCCCGTTCATCTCCTCGACCACGACCTTTGCCTTCAACCGCTATTCGGCCAAAGTCATGAAGCAGAGCGGCGGCCAGATGCTCAAAATGATGCTCGCCATGCCGAAGATCAACCGCGATCTCCAGCGCCTGCGTGACCGCGGCTATCCCATCAAGAATATTCTCGACATCATCCAGAACGACGATCAGACTGACACCATCGTCTACACCTCGCCCGAGTTCCAGCCCTGCGCCGACACGTTCTCAGACAAGTACGCCTTCGTCGGCCCGTCCATCCACCCCGCGACAGAAACTGTCGAAAAGACCCACGATGTACTCATCTACATTTCGATGGGCACAGTCAACAACGACCTCCTCCCCTTCTACCGCGCCTGTATCGCCGCGTTCGCGGACTCGCCCTATCAGGTCATCCTCTCCACCGGCGAGCAGATCGACCGTTCCGCCCTCGGCACACTTCCCGACAACATCACCGCCCTCCCCCACGTCGATCAGATCGCCGTGCTGCAAAAAGCCGACGTCTTCCTCTCCCACTGCGGCATGAACAGTGCGAGCGAGAGTCTCTACTTTGGCGTGCCGCTCGTTCTCTTCCCGCAGACGAACGAACAGGGCGGCGTCGCCGCCCGTGTCGCCGAACTTGGCGCGGGCCTCAAGCTCGAAAAAGCCGACGCCGCCTCCATCCGCACCGCGGTCGACGCCGTTCTGCAAACACCGTCGTACCGCGCGAATGCGCAGAATATTCGTGAAAGCTTCCTCCGCTGCGGCGGCGCGAAAGCAGCGGTGGATAGAATTCTTTCTGTCGCTGACAGGAAATAGTTTCCCCATGCCGCATGGGGAACGGGGCAAAGGGGGATATTCTCTTTCACGAAAGAGAATATCCCCCTTTAAATCCCCCAAGAGAAAGGTTTAGATTGGCAGTCTCAGGGTTGAATAACCTTTATGCCTTCGGAATGCAACTGCCTGCGCGCGGCGTTGCCGCATTGGATGTTGCTATACGATTTGCCGCTGCTTCTATCATCCGCTGTTGCGCAGCCGTTGGCGGCTTTGCCGCCTTACGGATGCGGTACACCCCTTGCGGGTGCCGCTCTGCCCATCTTGTAGGAGTACAACTTAATTTCCGTCTACCGTGGCACTCCTCAATGCGGCGAGCGCAGCAATGCCGCATTCCGCAGGCAGTCTGCCGCCGTTCTACCGTCACTCGCGCCTCACGATAGTAAGGCGCGGTTGCAAGTGCTAACGAGATGGTAGGGATTCATGGCGAAGCCATGTACACCGCACTTACATTGCGCAGCGCGTGCAGTTCTTCAAGCTGCAGACTGCCAATATAAATTTTCTCTGGGAGGGTTTAAGGGAGGGATATCTCTTTTTGAAAAAGAGATATCCCTCCCTTATTCGCATCCCCGCATCAGGCGGGGGAATCTTCTCTCTGCACCAGCGAAGAAAACCTTATTTCTCTTCCTGAGCCTTCAGCTTAGAAAGTTCTTCTTCCTCCAGCTGGCGATACGCCACCTTACCAACCAGAGTCTTGGGCATATCCTCCTTGAACTCGATGTCATACGGCATGGCGTACTTCGCCACATTCTTGCGGCAGTAAGCCATCAGCACCTGTTTGGTCTCCTCGGTCGCGGGCACGCCCTGCGCAAGCTTGACGAACGCCTTGACCTTCTGCATCTTGTAGGGATCGGGCACGCCGATCACGCAGCTCATCTGCACGTACTCGTGCGCGTCGAGGATATTTTCGATCTGGCTGGGATAGACATTGTAGCCGGACGAAATGATCATGCGCTTGGCTCTGCCGCGGAAGTAGATAAAGCCCTGTTCGTCCATCACGCCCAGGTCGCCCGTGTAGACCCACGTCAGGCCGTCGGCGTGCGTGCGAAGCGTCTGCGCCGTCTCCTCGGGATTGTTCATGTACTCCTTCATCACGGTCGGGCCCGCGAGCAGGATCTCGCCCTCCTGCCCGTAGGGAACCTCCCGGTCAGTGTCCGGCTCGACGATCTTGATGTAGGTATCCGGGAACGGCAGGCCGATGGAGCCCTCCTTGAACATGTGCGGCGGTGTCAGGCAGCAGGCCGTGACCGTCTCGGTCGTGCCGTAGCCCTCGCGCACCTGAATGGACGCCTTGTGGTCATAGAGGAACTTGTCGAACTTCTTCTTCAGCTCGATCGACAGGCTGTCGCCGCCGGAGAATACGCCCTTGAGCGAGCTGAGGTTCGCCCCGTCCATGCTCGGCAGGCGCAGCAGCGCTTCGTAAAGCGTCGGCACGCCGGCGATGAAGTTGCACTTGTACTTCACGATCTGCTTGGCGTAGCTCTTGGCCGTAAAGCGCGGGATCAGGATGCAGCGTCCGCCCTGCGAGAGCATCGTGTGCACGCACACGCCGAGGCCGAAGCCGTGGAACAGCGGCATCGCCGCGAGCATGCGGTCGCCGGGGCGGAACATCGGGTTCGCCGCGATGACCTGCTGGCCGAGGGCGTTGAAATTCTTGTTCGTCAGCACGATGCCCTTTGTTGTGCCGGTCGTACCGCCGGAATAGAGGATCACAGCGGGGTCCGCGCCCTCGCGCTTGACCTTATAGGTCTTATAGTAGCAGGAGTGGGAGAGCTTCATGAAGTCCTTCCACATGATGACCGGCGCATCCTCGGGAATCTTCTCGATCTTGCGTCCCTCGGTGAGCATATAGCCCGCCTTGATCGTCGGGGACAGCGCGTCGCGCACGCTTGCAATGATCATGTTCACGACCTTCGTGCGCTCGCGCACCTTTTCAAACTTGTTGTAGAACTGGTCGAGCGTCACCGCCGCCACGCTTTCCGAGGCGTTCAGGTAAAACTCGATCTCCTTCTCTGCCGACAGCGGATGGATCATGTTCGCAATGCCGCCGACGAGGTTGACGGCGTAGAACATATAGATGGCCTGCGGGCAGTTCGGCATGGCAATGGTCACCTTGTCACCCTCGCGCACGCCGATGGTCTTGAGCGCCTTGGCGCACTGCTCGATCTCGCGGATCATCTGGCGGTAGGTCGTCGACTTTCCCATGAACGTAAAAGCGATGTTGCCCGGATATTTCTTAGCGATCTGCTCCACGGCCTCGAACATCGAGCCGTCGAAATACTCAAGGTGCATCGGCACCTCGCCCATGTAATCCTTCCAGGGCGTTCTGACAATGGAATCACTCATATTCTACTTCCTCCGATAGCGGTCGTTCCAAAAGGGTGGGGTGTTCTAACAGATATTTGAAAAGGCGCACGCTCTTTGCGTAATAGTAGCCGTCGGCAATGCGCTCATCCACGGTGAGGCCGAGGTCGACCGTCTCCTGCATTTCGACAAGGCCGTGCTCGTCGTACAGCGGCGTCCACTTCTTTTCGCCGATGATGCAGAACAGCGAGCTCGTGCCCCAGTTCGTCAGGTGGTGGTAGCCGCTTTTGAGATGAATGGAACCGAGGTTGGAGATGAACACCGAACTGTAGTTCGGGTCCTTGCCGATCAGGAAATCGGGGCACCAGCCGTGCTTGTCGAGCCAGCGGATAAATCGCACCGCCGCCTTGGACAAAAAGCGCGGCAGGCTGTTGAGCACATTCATGCTGTTGTCGGTCGTGTTGACCTTCTTCTGCTCGCGGCAGGCCGCAACCTCCTGGTGGATCTCCTCGTGGATCGTTTCGATGGTGCTCTCAGGCTTTATCTCCAGCAGAGCCATGGCCTCTTCGCTGCCGTCGGCAAACTCCTTTTTGATGACAAAGCCCGCTGTCACCTTATTGCGCTGATAGTAGTTTTCATTCGCGTAAAAGCGGTTGAGCTTCGGCCGTAAAATGACCGTCTTAACGAGCGCCGTCAGGATCACGTGGAAAAACGTGTACTTGAACGGAATGCCCTCATAGTTTTTCGTCGCAATGTAGTCCTTGATGGGCTCTAAATTCACGCGCTCTGCGATATACGCCTCGTTGTCCGCGCGGTTGGGATAGATGATGCCCATGATAAAGTGCAGCGAATCCACATCGCGCAGCAGTGTTGCGTCGCGCCGGTCGCCCCAGCGTCTTTTCTGTTCTGCCATAAAACCTTCTTCCTTTTCTTTCGGTTTTGCTTCTTTTCCCCCACCCTTCCACAAGTGGGATCCCTCTTTAGGGAATAAACCGCTCAAAAATGGCGATCGCGCCCTCGCGCTCCGCCGTCTCCAAGTCTTTCTTCGACCGGATGGTCCAGTAAACGCCCTGCGCGCCGTAGAGCTTACGGCATAAACGCGGCGCCCAGTTTTTCTTATCTTCAAATTTGTAGGCGACAAAATCCGGCTGCGCCATGATGTTGCCCAGCAGATTCGTCGTCGCAAACGCCATCGGCAGGCTCAAATTGCCGCGGTCTTTCAAAAAGTCGCAGCTCAACTGCCCGCGGATGACCTCTGGCCGGTGCTTTTTCAGCCACGCCACGCACCGCGGGTCGAACGACTCCACGCAGTACTTGACGCCAAATTTGTCGAGTTCCGCCATCGTGCGCTCGGTCAGCTCGGCAAAGTTGTCGCGAAAGCTCTTGACCTCCACAATGAGCGGCAGGCCCGTCCCCGCAAACAGCGCGAGCACATTCTTGAACTGAGGGATGGTCTCCTTCGTCCCGTCCAGCGCATAGTCCTTGAGTTCGTCCGCGCTCAGGTCTTCGAGGTATCCCTCGCGGCCCGTCATGCGCTTCACATCGCTGTCGTGGAACACGGCAAGCGTCCCGTCGCGCAGCAGGTGCACGTCGAGCTCCGCACCGAAGCCCCGCGCGATCGCGCGCGAGAATGCCGGCAGCGAATTTTCGGGAATGCCCGCCTCCTTATCGTAGAGCCCGCGGTGCGCATAGCGGAATTTCCGCAGCGCCGCCATCGACTCCGTCCCGCGCCGCGCGCGCAGTAAAACCGCCCACGCGACCGCCAGAATCAGGCAAATTCCGACAACGATCTGTAAAATTTTCACTTTAGATCACTTCTTGTATTCGATTTAGTCCGCATCCATGTCCTCGAACGCCGCAAGCCCGGCCTTGGCCTCCACCTTGCAGTCGCCGTGGCGCACGAAGCACATCGTCACAAAGCTGCACGCCACGAAGAACGCCGCATACGGGAACAGCATGCTGTAGCTGATGTGCTTCAAGAGCGTGCCCGCCAAAATCGGCGTCACGACCTGCGCCGCCATCGAAAACGTGTAGTAGTAGCCCGTAAACTTGCCGATATCGCTGCCCTTGCACATCTCGACGACCATCGGCAGCGAGTTGACGTTGATCGCCGCCCACGCAAGGCCGACGAGCGCAAACACGACAAACATCACGGCGTTGATGCTCTGATAATGCGTCGTCAAAAAGTACGCCGACGCAAAGCACGCCGCAAGCAGGATGACGCCGCCCTGAATGGTCTTCTTGCGTCCGATCTTCGACGCCAGCTGCCCCACGGGGATGTACGACACGATGGCCCCGCCCGTCGCGACGAGCAAACACGTCGACGCGCCGCCGAGGCCCTGCCCCATCACGCGCCCGACATACGTCGTCCACCACGTCGTCACGCCGTTGTAGCCGATATACCACAGCGCGATCGAGTTCAGCAGCATCACAAGGCTGCGCCTGACTTCTTTGGGCAGCTCCTCGCTGCCGTCCGGCTCCTCCTCCACGAGCTGCTGCTCGGGATGCTCGGCCTCGTATTCCTTCTCCGCCGCCGCGAGCTTCGGCTCGTCTGTCGTGAAGTACAGCACGATGACCGAAACCGCCATCAGCACCGACACGACGACAAAAAGCGGTTGGTAGTTCACATGCGCGGCCCCCGCCGTCTTGCTGTTCGGATACAGCACCGCCGCCACGATCAGATACGAAATGCCGCCGACCGCACCCATCAGGTTGATGATCGCGTTCGCGCGCGATCTTATGGGCTTGGGTGTCACGTCCGGCATCAGCGCCACCGCGGGCGAGCGGTAGGTCCCCATCGCCACGAGCAGCAGCCCCAGCGTGACGACGAACATCGCGAGCTTACCCGTGCTCGCGCCATTTGCGTAGCCGTTGTCAAAAAGCGGCAGCAGATTCATCAGGATCACCGCAGCCGCCGTGCCGCCGAGGATAAACGGCATCCGCCGCCCGATCTTCGTGCTCGTCCGATCACTCAGCGCGCCGAAGAACGGCAGCAAAAACAGCGCCAGCACATTGTCCGCCGCCATGATCGCGCCGGAAATGGTCTCGTCTAAGTGGAACGTGTTCGTCAAAATCAGCGGGATGATGTTGTCGTACATCTGCCAGAACGCGCAGATGGACAAAAACGCCAGCCCCACCAGCACCGTGCGCTTGTGGTCAAGCTTCATAGCCGTTCTCCTTGCAAAGAAAAGTCGATTTCCTTAGAATCACAGTAGAATATCATGTTTTCGCCGAAATAGCAAGCGCCCGTCGCGCCCCACTCTGTCAAATCCCTGTAAAATGCCAATATTCCTTGCCTTTTCGTCCCGTTTTCGCTATAATGGAACAAAAATTGCGAAAAAGGAGCCCCCATGCTGTTTTGGAAGAAGAAAACGCCCCCGCTCGTCCAGTCCTCCGCCTCCGCGTGGCGCGAGCAGTGGCGCGCGATCGTCCCGCCCGAGTGCCGCAACGTCCCCGTCACCGTCGGCGATAAGACCGTCACCGCCTACGTGCAGATCAACCATTTCGTGATGATGCTCCAGGACGGCTTACTCATGGAGGAGCACTTTTTCGACGTCTGCTCCCACTTCCAGCGCGCGGGCTACCATGTCATCTGGCTCATGCGCTGCACGCAGGACATCGAAAACGGCTATTTGAAGCTCAAAAAGCAGCGCGGCGACAAATGCCTCTGGAAGTGGCGCAAGCCCACGACGAACTTCGGCCGCTGGACGTCCGACAACCGCTGCGTGACCATCCTCCTCCAATATAAGCCCGCGCCCGACGGCCCGCTCGAGCACTGCACCGAGCACATTTTGCAGCGCGTCCAGTGGGCGGAGAGCTCGGACAACGCGCAGATGGTCCCCTCGCGCACGGAATTCGCCACCGTCGGCGTCCCCGGCACCCCCGCCGAGCTCGCCAACTGGCTCCGCGGCGGCTTCATGTCGGCCGATTTGTAAAATTTATCTGTATATTTAGTCATAATTTGACTTGCGAAATCAGTCATGATCTCAGTTATTTAGGGTTATTTTGCTTCGTTGTACCATTTCGCCCTGCATCTTTTTTCATGTTTGCGAAACATGAAAGCACTGCTTCGGCAGTGCTTTTTTATTTCTATCATAACGGAGGATTTTGCATTGAAACGTACAACCAACTACGCTCTTCCCGACTGGGAAAAATCGGACTTCATCCAAATGTCCGACTTCAACGACCTGACGCACAAGCTCGACACCGCGCTCAAAAGCCACGACACACTGAACACCAAGGCAGACACCTCGGCCGTCACCGCCGTGCAGCAGGAGGTCGCGGCGGCGCGCGAGGCCAACTGCCTCGTCAAGCTCGCGGGCCCACTCGTGACGACGGCGGCCAACGCCGCGATGGAATTCGACCTCTCGCAGGTCGACATGACCAAGGTTGCGGCGCTGTTCGTCGTGTTCAGTGCGGGCGGCAGCGGAGAAATTAAATTATCCGCTAACGATACAGTCGTATCGTCAATTTGCAGCAACAATTTTTATAATAGGTGTAATTTCCATTGCTGTCCTTATCCATAACAAGGAACATGGTATCAGTGTTGGCAACAACCGTGTTGGTGAAGCCAGCAATGGTAGCGGTCTTGCCCTTGGTAATGGTAACTGCGCCAGTGTTGTGGCTGTTCACATTCGTGGCGTCGCAATACTTAACAAGGTCATAAGAACCGTCAGCATTCACGGAGTAGGTGAAGATGCGGTTGTAGTAGGCATTGTTGTTGGTGTAGTCATCAGCAACCTCCGCAGTGAGAACTTCCACAACGCCGGAATTGTAGTTCGTGGTGACAGCATTATCGACCGAAGCAATCGTAGCACCAGCAACCTTGGTACCATCAGCAAGAACGAGGTCAGCAAGAGCCTTGCCGCCAGCAACAGTGCTGTTGTCGTGCTTCCAAGAAATCTTTTCGACCACAACGTAGTTAACAGAGGAAGCAACCATACCAATCAGGTTGCCATAAGAGTCAACGATGGAATCCCAAGCGGCAGCAGTGTAGGCGGTACCCTTGACGTTACCGACATAGAACTTGTCAGCATCGTTGTACTGGTGTCAGCCAGAGTAGTGGTGGCAGCGGTGGTGCCGTATGCATAGCTCCAGTTCTTCAGCTGGCCCATCGGGGTGACAGCAGCAGCCTCAACAGTCTGAACGACCGGAGAAGCGGTATCGACCGTTATAGTAACGAGGACATACTGACCAACGGTGAAGCCCTCAGCCTCGACGCCAGCCTTGTCAATACCGGTATCATTGACCTGATAGACCTTCCGATCGACAGTGGCATCAGTGACGTGACCATTGCGGTCGGTGGAAGCAGCGGTGACCTTGGTGACCTTGGCGAGATAGGTGTTGATCTCGACAAAGCGGTAACCGGCGGAACCCATGTCATAGACCTCGACCAGACGGCCCTGAGCGCCAACAAAGGACTTGGTGGCGAGCGGGTTGATGCTGGCGTAACGGTTGGAGGAAACGAGCTCGCTGGTCAGGTTCTTGGCATAGGAATAACCATCAATGTAAGCGCCCTCGAGGTCCTTGGTGGTAGCAATGCCCAGATCCTTGGCGATGTCGCACTCGTCGACCTTGGTGGTGTAGGAGGCGTCAGCCTTAGCAACAACGAGGGTGCTCTTGTCGCCAACGTTGTAGGTCCACTTGGTAGCGGGACGGCCGAAAGAATCAGCGTCAGCCTTGCCGACGAGCTTGAAGTTCTTGTAGCCGAGAGTGCTCTCGTCGAGCTTCAGCACCTTATCAGTCACATAACCGAAAGCGGGCGTGTAGTTGACGGTGGAAGCCTCAGCGATGGCACGGAACAGCAGCTCGGCAACCAGCTCACGGGACGCAGCAGCGTTGAGGTCAACGCCCTTGATGTTCTTGAGCACGCCGAGCTGCTGCGCGGTCTGCGCAACATGGAGCGCCCAGTCAGCGCCGGAGAACTCGTTGTTCTTGTCGTAGCCAACCGCGCGGAGGATCATGGCGAGGACTTCATAGCCGGTGACCTTGCCGGAGGGCTTGAAGGTTCCATCGGGATAGCCCTTGACCAGCTCGGCATTGGCGCAGTAGCCGATGTAGCCCTGAGCCCAACCGGCGCCAGCCATGTCGCTGAACTTGTTGTAGGTGGCGTACATGGAAGCCTTAGCATCCTTGACGTCCTGAGTGTACACGCGATAAACGATCGCGGACACCTCAGCGCGGGTGATGTCGCCCGCGGGCTGGAAGGAACCGTCCTCATAACCCTTGAACACACCCATGCCGTTCAGAACGGCAACAGCCTCAGCGTAATCATCGCTGATGCTCTTGTCATCCTTGAAGGCGTTGGCGCTGACGGCCAGAGACAGAGTCATGACCAGAGCCAGCACCATTGCGAGTAACTTTTCCATAGATGTTACTCTCCTTTCATAAATTTCCATCTTCTTGCGGCCGAACACCCGCCGTCTCTCCCTCTTTCCCGTGGTTGCTGCCAAAATTTGCAAATCCTCAAATTGTTGCAGAAACAATAGAAAATAATCAAAATGCAGCAGAATCAAGGCAAAATCGTTCAATTCAGTGGATATCGCATCCCCTTAGGATTTTCGCTTTTCCTTGTATTCCAGCGCTTTGCGGGCCGGTCGTGGTAGCGGTTTGGTAGCGGTCCAAAAATTTAAAGTGCGGTTTTTCCTGTGATACCAACGGTTTGCAGAATCGCTACCATGGTAGCACACCCGTTTCACTTAAAAAAAGACGGTGCAGCTGAGCTGCACCGTCTTCTGAAATTTATGATGGAATTTTCGGAATTTTACACGTTGAAGCGGAAGTAGATCATGTCTCCGTCCTTGACGACGTACTCCTTGCCCTCGCTGCGCAGCAATCCCTTTTCCTTTGCCGCCGCGACGCTGCCGCAGCGGATCATGTCGTCGAAATTGATCGTTTCGGCGCGGATGAAGCCGCGCTCGATGTCGGAGTGAATCTTGCCAGCGGCCTGCGGGGCCTTGGTGCCGTTTTTGATGGTCCAGGCGCGGCACTCGTCCTCGCCGTAGGTCAGGAACGAGATGAGGCCGAGCAGCGCGTAGGAGCACTTGATCAGGCGGTCGAGGCCGGACTCCTGAATGCCGAGCTCCTCGAGGAACATCGCGCGGTCCTCGCCGTCGAGCTCGGCGATGTCCTGCTCGAGCTTGGCGCAGATCGGCAGCACCTGCGCGCCCTCGCGGTCGGCGAGCTCCTTGACCTGCTGGAGATACTGGTTGCCGTCCTGATTCGCAAAGCCGTCCTCGTCCATGTTCGCGGCGTAGATGATGGGCTTGAGGCTCAAAAGATCGGCGGTCGCGATGAGCTCAGCGTCGTCGGACGAAACCTCGAACGTGCGCGCGCTCTTGCCCGCGTCGAGGTGCTTGGCAAGAGCAGAGAAGAGCTCGACCTCGTGCAGGAACTTCTTGTCGCCCTTGGCCATCTTCGTCGCCTTTTCGACGCGGCGGTTGACCATCTCAAGGTCTGCCATGATGAGCTCCAGGTCGATGGTCTCAATGTCGCCCAGGGGGTCGACGGGGACGTTCGTGCTCGCGTCAGCCACGACGTGCATGATATTTTCATCGTCGAAGCAGCGCACAACGTGCACGATGGCGTCCGTGCGGCGGATGTTCTCAAGGAACTTGTTGCCGAGACCCGCACCCTGGCTTGCGCCCTTGACAAGGCCCGCGATGTCGACAAATTCGATGACGGCGGGGGTCTTCTTCTTGGGGTGGTACATCTCGGCGAGCTTATCGAGGCGCTCGTCGGGAACGGCCACCATGCCGACGTTCGGCTCGATGGTGCAGAAGGGGTAGTTGGCGCTTTCCGCGCCCGCGTTGGTGATCGCGTTGAAGAGAGTGGACTTGCCGACATTCGGCAGTCCGACGATACCTAATTTCATTTGTACTCATTCTCCTTCGATTTTCCTTGATTTTCAAGGGGTTTCAGCGTTTGGTGTCTTGGCTGTTACACCATTTTTACACCATTTCCGCATTTGGCTTTATTGGATTTCATCAGACTACACCATTTTGCTGAAATTGCTTGATGGCATAATCCAGCGATTCGGCAGTCACATGAACATACCGATCCATTGTTGTTTTTATGCTGGCATGACCCAGCAGTTTTTGCAGCACCTTCGGCTGCATACCGCTTTCGATTGCTCTTGTAGCATAGGTATGTCGCAGGGCGTGCATACAAAAGTGTTTGATCCCTGCTTCATCGCAGAGCTTATATAAGTGGGTATCATAGGAACTGTTCTTCGCTGGCTCTCCTGTTCGCCAGTTGATAAAGACAAGATCGCGCATGACAAGCCGAGAAGAAACGCCTGTACGTCTGTCTATGTACTCAAGCGTTTTGTCCAGCGTCGGTGACTCCTTTCGCTCCGGGCAGCTATCCCAAATACCTTTGAGGATTTCATAAGCCCGATCCGTCAACGGTATTGTGCGGTAGCTGTGCTGCGTTTTCGGAGGACCTGCACGCCAATACTGTTCACCGTGTCGAAACTCCAATGTTTTGTTGACCGTGAGTGTGCGCTTTTCAAAGTCAATCGCGTCCCACGTCAACCCGATCATCTCGCCGGTACGCAAGCCGGTTTCAAGGATCAGCGCGTACTGATTGTAGTTGCGGGAGCGTTTCGCTGTTTCAAGAAACACGCGCTGCTCGTCACGGGTGAGGAACTTAATATCGTCTGTCGCACGAACCGGCTTTGTAAACCGCACACCGTCCATTGGGTGCTTGGCAATCAGGTCATTCATCTTCGCGGCCTTGAACATCGTACCCATTGTGATATAGGTCTGCCGGATGGTAGAACCTGCATAATCCGCATCCATGGAAAGCAGCACTTTTTTGCAGTGCATGGGCTTCACATCGGAAAGGAGCATTGTGCCGATGATGGGCTGGATGTTCTGCTTGTATCGCTCCCGATAATTTCGCAGGGTGTTGGGTGCCAAATCGCCCACAATGTTCTCGATCCAAAATGAAAACCATGCGTCAACCGTCGTGTCCGATGGAACAAACACGTCTTCGTGCTTGTCGGCATATTTCGCCTGCTCGATCCAGTTACGCGCCTCGGGAATCGTCTGGAAATATTTCTCATGTCGTTTTCCTGCTTTGTCTACAAAACGTGCGTGATATAATCCGTCCCTTCTCTGGCAGATACCCTTGCCGCATTCTTTGCCTTTTAAGTTTTTGCCCATTGTATACTCCTTTCCCGCAGAGAGAAAAGAGCCTACTGCAACAACATAATTATAGCAGATAGGTTCTTTTCTCTCAAGCTGTTTTTACAAATTATCTTTTGCCGTCAGATCACCAGCTTTTGGCTGATGTACTCTTCAAACTCCCTGCGTTTGACCAGCTTTTTGGACCCAACATAGAGAACAAACGGGCAATTCGGACTGCGGAGCATACTATCGATCTTGTTGATGCCGATGTTGCTGTATGCTGCGGCTTCCTTAATCGTCAGCGTCATTTTGAGATGGATCGGCACTTGCAATTCCTCGACCATACTGTTACCACCTGTGTGTTACATTCCGGACTGTTGACTTAGAAACGTAGCATTTGGGGAAAGTAAGAGTTCGTCTGAGCTATCATCTCTTTCCGTATCCAAGTCCAGCAGCCATTTGTCTGGGATCGTGATCAGATTGGGTCCTGTGTTGCAGATCCGTTTTACAACATCTGCCTGGCACGAAAACAATGCGCCTCTATCCAGCTCTGCCCGCATTTGCTTCCCCTTTTTCAAGGCATACGCCTCCGAAAGCAGCTCCAGACTGAACAGATACAGCGGAAGCATAGATGCTTTGCAAATGCCGTTTTGCTGCAAGTACCGCTGAAACCGATACAGCGTCATTTCATCCAGCGCCAGCTTCATCAGCCGCAGGCCCATCTCATCGACGGTGAAATAATGAAAGCTGCTGTTCTTGCTGAAACGGATCAGACGGCTACGCGGGTTTACCCCGTGAGCCATTTTTGCGTCCTTTTGTGGAAGAATGAAATTTTTCCTTCCGCCGCTCTCCATGGCCATGCAGAAATAGAGAAACCGGCTGCCGGTGCTGAGTGCGTGGAACTGCTTGGAGAGGAGCAGTGAGTTTCCAACCTGAATGAATCGTTTTTTTGTTATCCACCTTGGCGGATAAGGCCGGTACAATCGTAGGTCCGTGTTTTCGTTTGCTCAAATCAAACTCCTTCTTTCGTGTGAGAATAGAGGGGGGTGGATGTCTCATCCCTTCGTGATAAATGCAGAAAACCGGCCCTGTTTGACCACCCATTCAAGGCAGAAAAAATTACACTCAATGTAAACTTTCGTAAACACAGAATGGTCTGAGTCTACATTAGGTCTACACTGAGTGTAATGCTTGTGAGTATGTTTACTTATTCCAACATTAAGCGTAGTGCGGCATCGAATGGGTATCTTCCGGTACACAGCCGAGAAAGGCGACTCTTTTTGCGAATCGGTCGCGGAACACTTCTCCGGCAGGATCTGCGCCGCATGCTCAGCTGCCAATATCCAGCTCGTAGGTGCAGAGGTAGAACAGGAACGACGTCATCTGGTAGCGGCTGATGCGGGTGCCAGCGGACGCCAGCAGCTCGTCAAGGCTGCTGTCCCGGGTGGTGATGTCCTTTTCATCGCACCAGAGCATCGCTTTGGCTGCCTCTCTGCCAAGATCGGGGGCATCCCGAAGAAGCTGCCTGAGCTGCGTCTGATCCACGCCGGTATCGACGCCTGCCATGATCGCGTAGCGGCGGATCAGTACGCACGCCGTCTGATAGTCCACCTTGTCATCGTATTCGGCATTGGGATCATTTTGCCGGAGCAGCCTTGTCTGATAGGCCCAGCACACGGCATTATAATAGGGATGGGCCGCGTTGAATTCCTCGTTCTCGTAGTCAGCCGGAAGGGCGGTATTGTCCGTTTCCGGCCGGCCCGCGATGCGGTAGAGCACATCGATGAACTCGCCCAGCCTTGCCGTGGCCTTGCCGCCGAAGGTGTCCGGCGCTTCCGGCTCCACATAGCCCTTGCGGTACATATAGAGAACGCTGGCCTGATTGAAAATGCTCTTGATGTCCGTGAATACCACCGTGTCCGCAAGGCTTCCGCCGCTGGACTCCCTGGCAAAGACGTGGGCGTAGTAATCGCTGTTGAGGATGTTGCCGGAGAGCTGGAACCTGCTGTCCACATAGAGCCGGTAGGCTTCCGCCAGCTTGTCGGAGACTGTAGTATTCTCGTCGGCGGGGATCGCGGTTTCCGTACCGGCGTCATAGCGGAAGGTCTTCGTCAGAAAGGACTTATCCGACAGCACCGCTACATGGAGACCGCTGGAGAGTACATCGGTGCCCGCCAGCAGGCGGGAATCGTAGTCCACGCCGAAGAGATTCAGCAGTGTCGGCAAGATGTCCGCCGTGGAGCAGTATTCATCCACCACGATGTTCTCTGAAAGGCCGGGAACATAGCAGATGAAGCTGTTGCGGTACTTCTCAAAGGTGGTGTCCAGCGTCTGCCCTGCCAGCTCGTTGTACTCGTCTTCGGTCAGGCCGTAGGGGTAGTGGTCGTTGGTCAGGACGATGCAGGTCTTGTCGGCAACGCCAGCTTCCTCCAGCCGCTGCATCAGGTACTCCAGTGCGTATTCCAGCTCCAGATTGCAGGCAATGTACGCCTTCACCGGCTCAGAATAGGGCAGATCTTTCACCGCGTCGCGGTTTTTGGCTCTCATGGCGTTGTCCCAGTTGTACTGGTAGTGACCGCTGAAGGTCATGTAGTAAGCGTGGAAAGGCTCTCCGCTGTTGATGTAGTCGTCCACGGAGGCCTCCATCATCTCCAGATCGGAGGAGGGCCAGTCGATCTTCATGGCCAGACCGGAATCCGCCGCCTTGAACGTGTAGCCCATGTTGGCGTGGGTGATGTTCCGGTTGTAGAAATCCCCGATGTAGTCGTGATAGCCCCAGGCTTGATAGCCCATGCCCTTGAGCGCATTGCCCAGGCAGAACGGCAGATAGTTGGTGCCCGCCACATTGAAGCTGGAATCCGTCTTCGTGCGGGACATATCCGGATAAAGCCCCATGCACATGGTGTATTCGCCGTTGGTGGTGACGGACTGGAACGTGCCGTAGTAATTTTCAAAGAGAATACCCGTATGGCTCAGCTTGTAGAGCGTCGGCGTCAGCTCCTCGCTGATAAACCACGGGCAGAAGCTCTCGGCGCAGATGGTGATGAGGTTATAGTCCTTAAGAAGTCCTGTGTAGTTGTTTTTGCGGGTGGGTGTTGCATTTGATAGATACTCGTCTGTGGCCTTGAGAATATCGCTGTCGGTACTGTCTGCAAGAGCCGTAAAATCGATGCTTTCGATCACGTTATAGGAGTTGCTGCTGTATGTCCGCGGAACATCGCTCATATTCAAGGACGACGGCGTGATCATAATGCTGCCGCTGCCGCTGAAGAGCATGTATCGAAGCTCCTGCACCGTGGTGGCCAGCATACCGATTTTTTTATAACTGCTGTCGGTGGAGGTGTTCACATTGGTGAAGGTACGATAGACGGAAAAGGCGTTGTCCCGTCCAACATACATGAGTCCCGTGACCGTCAGCAGCAGTGCGAGGAGCACGGCAAAGGAGGCCATAGCCTGTTTCCAGCGCAGCCGCAGCTTCAGAGCCTGCCCCCTTCGCAGGGCAAGGCAGAGGATCACGACAATCAGCGGCAGCAGGAGGAGCAGGATCTTCAGCAGATTTTGGCGGATCCCATAGAGAAGCTGCGAGTTGAAATTGACGACCACATTTCCGCCCATGCCGATCTGGCTGACGGGCATGAAATCTCCGAAGATGCAGTGATAGACCAGCTGCACCTCGGCCAGCAGCACCTGTGCCGCGACCAGGAAAACCCCTGTGATCTGGCGCAGGACCTTTGGCAGGCTTGAGACTACCAGCGTGCAGAGTGCGCCACCCAGCAGGCCAAACAGGACAGGATATCCCGCGTACCGGTCCATCGAGCCGAATACGCACAGATGCAGGCACAGCTCCACATAAACGCCGGTCAGGCAGAACAGCAGGAGATTTTTGCGCCACGTATTCCAAAGGCCATGGCTCATGGGCACTGCCGCTTCAGCAGCAGTGCCAGAGCCTTGATTTGTATTTGTCATGGATACATCGGATGTTTTTTCTTTGAGCATATTAGTTCTCCCGTTAGGGCTTTTTTAAAAAGCTTCGTAGAATTTCAGCTGAATATGACAGATAGAGAGCTTATCTTAAAACAAATATTGGAAAAAGGCAACGGTTCCTGTAAAAAATTAGGAAAGATTTACAGGTCACGCGGAGAATTCTATGCACCAAAGTCTGTCAACCGCAGCTTTGCAGCCCGCCTCTGGGCTGCAAATAAGGACTCTGCACCTAAAAATTTTACAAGATACATACAGACACATTGCAAAAGCCGTGCTATACTGTATGGAAAATTGAGAGTACCATTGTTTCAAGGAGGTGTGTGATGTGACGGAGATTGTGTTTCGCTTAAAGCGGCATTTGACTTCTTTTCAAATTATGATCCTCGGCTTTGCGGGCGTGATCCTGCTGGGGGCGTTGGTGCTGATGCTGCCTATCGCCACAGTACAGCGGGTCTGGACGCCGTTTCATGAGGCACTGTTCACCTCCACCTCCGCTGTCTGCGTGACGGGGCTGGTGGTGCAGGATACCGGCAGTTACTGGTCCGCCTTCGGTCAAACAGTCATATTGTTGCTGATCCAGATCGGCGGGCTGGGGGTGATCACCGGTGCGGTGACCTTCCTGATGCTCGCCGGGCGGAACATCACGCTCAAGGAGCGCAGCGCCATGCAGGACGCCATCTCCGCCCCTGCGGTGGGCGGCATCGTGCGCCTGACGAGATTTATCCTCAAGGGGACCTTTCTGGTCGAGCTGCTGGGCGCGCTGGCGCTGCTGCCAGCCTTTTGCCGGGACTATGGACTGCGGGGCGTATGGATGTCCGTTTTCCATTCCGTTTCCGCTTTCTGCAATGCGGGCTTCGATATTCTGGGGCGGACGGATTCCCTCTACCCCTCGCTGACGGCGTATGCCGCCGACCCGCTGGTCAACATCGTGATTATGCTGCTGATCATCGTGGGCGGCATCGGCTTTCTAACGTGGGACGATGTCTGTACGCACGGTCTGCACCTGCGGCGTTACCGGATGCAGAGCAAGGTCATTCTGAGCGCGACAGCGCTTTTGATCACGATTCCGGCGGTCCTCTTTTATCTGACGGACTTTGCGGACCTCCCCGTGGGAGAGCGGATATTGGCCTCCCTTTTTCAGTCGGTCACGCCGCGGACGGCCGGCTATAACACAGTGGATCTGACGGAGATGACGGATGCCTCTCAGGCGGTCACCATTTTGCTGATGCTCACCGGCGGAGCACCCGGCTCCACGGCGGGCGGCATGAAGGTCACGACGCTGGCAGTTCTCATTGCCAACGCCATTGCCGCCTTCCGCAGGCGAGAGGATCCGCAGCTCTTCCACCGCAGATTGGAGACATCCACTGTCCGCAACGCCGCCGCCATTCTGCTGCTGTATCTGGGGCTGACCTTTGCGGGGGCGGCGGTCATCAGCACAGCGGAGGAGCTTCCCCTCGGTGCCTGTCTCTATGAAACAGCGTCCGCCGCCGGTACGGTGGGCCTGACGCTGGGGCTGACGCCGCAGCTGGGAGTCCTGTCGCAGAGCATTCTCATCCTGCTGATGTATTTTGGGCGCGTCGGCGGATTGACCTTGATCTACGCCGCATTCTCCGGGCATGATCTGACTTACGCCCGCTATCCGCAGGAAAAAATTACCGTAGGCTGAAAGGAGCTCACGATGAAAACGGTATTATTGATCGGACTGGGCCGCTTCGGGCGGCATCTTGCCATGCAGCTCAACGAGCTGGGCCATCAGGTGATGGCAGTAGACAGGGACGAGGAGCGCGTCAACGAGTGTATGTCCTTTGTCACCAACGCGCAGATCGGCGACAGCACCCGTGTGGACTTTCTGCGCTCGCTGGGCGTGAGCAATTACGATGTCTGCTATGTCACCATCAGCGGAAATTTTCAGAATTCGCTGGAGACGACGTCGCTGCTCAAGGAGCTGGGAGCAAAATATGTGGTATCCCGCGCTGAGCGGGATGTGCAGGCGAAATTTCTGCTGCGCAACGGCGCGGACGCGGTCGCCTACCCGGAAAAGCAGCTGGCGAAGTGGGCGGCCATCCGCTATACCTCCAACCATATTTTCAGCTACATTGAGCTGGACGAGCAGCACGCCATTATCGAGGTTGCCGTGCCGGAGGATTGGCAGGGCCGCAGCATCGGCGAGCTGGACATCCGCAGAAAATACGGCGTCAATATCCTCGGCGTGAAGCGGAACGGCAAGACCGATGTGAACATCTCACCGGAAACTGTGCTGGACGCTGATATGACGCTGCTGGTGCTGGGGGAAAACCAAGAACTTAAGAAGCACTTCCGGCTGTAAAGCAGCATAGAGTCTTGCACGTATAAGGGCTTTACGCGCCGGAGAGGCATCTCAACAAAAGCGCGCAGGTTTGCGGAGGAGGATTCCGCGTTGCGCAAAAACAGCAAAAAATGAGGGAGGACGGCTCTGTCCTCCCTCATTTTTGCCCTGCGCTTTCGCCCTTCTCCGTCAGCTGTTTTTCCAGTGCGGTCTGTCTGGCCAGGATGGCATTGACCTTGTCGTAGAGGTCCTCGATCATGATCTCCGTTTTAAGGTTGACCTTATAATCGTTCTCTGCACGGCGGCGGTCCTTATCCTCCTGCCGGTTCTGGCTCATCATGATGAGCGGTGCCTGAATGGCCGCCACGCAGGAGAGCACCAGATTGAGCAGGATGAAGGGGTACGGGTCGAACGCCTTTGCCGCCAGCAGCGTGTTGACAAGCATCCACAAAATCAGCACGCCGGTAAAGGAAAAGATGAACGCCCAGCTGCCCGCAAATTTGGCAATGGCGTCCGCCGCCCGCTGGCCGAGGGTGTATTTTTCCTTCTCACCCGCGGGATTTTCGGAAATTTTGCTGTCCGCCAGCAGGTTCAGCACTTCCTCGTCCGTCATATCGCGGCGGATGTCCTTGAGGACTTCTCTCAAAAGCTTACGGTTTTCTTTCATTGTGATATCATCCTTTTCTGTTTGCGAAAGTTTTGGCGTATTATCATGACGAAGGACCCGACGTATCTCGACCTGGCTCACTGCTCGGCCGTGCCGTGCCGCGAGTTCCTGTTCGGCACGGACACGATAGGGCGCGATATCTTCTCGATGATCTGGTACGGCGGGCGGCTGTCGCTGTTCATCGGCGTCGGCTCGACCGTCATTTCGACGCTGCTCGCGATCCTCTTCGGCGCGGTCAGCGGACTTGCGCCCAAATGGCTCGACGCGCTGCTGATGCGCCTGACCGAAATTCTTCTCAGCGTGCCGAACCTGCTGCTTGTCATCTTCCTGCAGGCAGTCATCGGCACGCCGAGCGCGTGGAGCATCGCACTCGTCATCGGCCTCACAAGCTGGACGAGCATCGCCAAGGTCGTGCGCACCGAGGTCAGGCAGCTACGCGCGAGCGAGTACGTCATCGCGGCGAAGTGCATGGGCGGCAGCTCTTTCCACATTCTGCGGTGTCACCTTGCGCCGAATTTCTTCTCGTCCATCCTCTTCATGGCGGTGATGAATGTGCGCAGCGCCATCATCGCCGAATCGACGCTCAGCTTCATGGGCCTCGGCCTGCCCATCGAGGTCGTGACCTGGGGCAGCATGCTCTCGCTCGCGGAAAAGGCGCTGATGACCGACGCGTGGTGGATCCTGCTCATCCCGGGCGCATTTTTAGTCGTGACGCTCCTTTGCATCACAAACCTCGGCGACTACCTGCGCAGCCGCACGAGCAGAAAAGAAAGCAACCTGTAAATAGCAAAAAGAAGGCACAGCCGCTCGGCTGTGCCTTCCTTTTTCTGCGGATTATTTTTCGTTTACGATCTTCATGAACTCTTCGCCCGTGATGGTCTCCTTCTCGTAGAGGTACTGCGCCAGCTCATCGAGCTTCGCGCGGTTCTCGGTGAGGATATGGATGGCCTTTTCGTGCTGTTTTTTCACCAGCTCCACAACGCGCTGGTCGATCTTCGTCTGCGTTTCGGCAGAGCACGCAAGCGACGCGTCGCCGCCGAGGTACTGATTGTTGACCGTTTCAAGCGCGACCATGTCGAAATCGTCGCTCATGCCATAGCGCGTGATCATCGCGCGGGCGAGCTTCGTCGCCTGCTCGATATCGTTCGACGCGCCGGTCGTGACGGAGTGGAACACGACCTCCTCCGCGGCGCGGCCGCCGGTCAGCGTGGCGATCTTGTTCTCCATCTCGGTTTTGCTCATGAGATAATGGTTGCCCTCTTCGACCTGCATCGTGTAGCCCAGCGCGCCCGAGGTGCGCGGCACAATGGTGATCTTCTGCACGGGGGCGGAGTGCGTCTGCATCGCCGCCACGAGCGCGTGGCCGATCTCGTGGTAGGAGACGATCTTCTTCTCCTCGTCGGTCATGATGGCGTTCTTCTTCTGGTAGCCCGCGATGACGACCTCGATGCTTTCCTCAAGGTCTGCCTGCGTGGCAAAGCGGCGGCCGTCGCGCACGGCACGCAGCGCCGCTTCGTTCACAATGTTGGCAAGCTCCGCGCCGGAAGCGCCGGAGGCCATGCGCGCGATCTTGTTGAAGTCGACGTCCTCGGCGACCTTGATCTTCTTGGCGTGGACCTGCAAAATGGCCTCGCGTCCCTTGAGGTCGGGCAGCTCGACCGGCACGCGGCGGTCGAAGCGGCCCGGGCGCGTGAGCGCGGGGTCGAGGGATTCGGGGCGGTTCGTGGCGGCGAGAATGATGACGCCGTTGTTGCCCTCAAAGCCGTCCATTTCGGTGAGCAGTTGGTTCAAGGTCTGCTCGCGCTCGTCGTTGCCGCCGTACTGGCCGCCGCTGCGCTTCTGGCCGATGGCGTCGATCTCGTCGATGAAGACGATGCAGGGGGCCTTTTCCTTAGCCTGCTTGAAGAGGTCGCGCACCTTGCTCGCGCCCATGCCGACGAACATTTCGACAAATTCAGAGCCCGACATCGAGAAGAACGGCACATTCGCCTCGCCGGCGACCGCCTTGGCGAGCATCGTTTTACCGGTTCCCGGAGGGCCGACGAGCAGGATGCCCTTGGGCATCGACGCGCCGATCTCCTGATATTTGCTGGGGTCGTGCAGGTAGTTGACGACCTCGGTGAGGTTCTCCTTGGCCTCATCCTCGCCCGCGACATCGTCAAACTTGATGCCCTCGGCGGACTTGACGTACACCTTGGCGTTGGACTTGCCCATGTTGAACATCATGGAGTTGCCTCCGCCGCCCATCTTCTCCATCATCTTGCGCGACATATACTGTCCCAGCGCGACAAAGATGATGATGGGCAGCACCCAGGCGAGAATGCTGACAAGCAGCGATGTCTGCTCGATCTCCTCACCCGTGGTGGAGACGCCCGCGTCCAGCAGGCGCTGCACCAAACCGTCGTCAGGCACCATTGCCGTCTTGTAGACGGTCTTTTCATCGCTGCTGGTGAAGAGAATGCGGTTGGACTGCTCCTGGATCTCGACCCGGCCGACCTCGCCCTGCTCTGTCATGGTGACGAAAGTGTTGTAGTCGACATCCTTGATCTGGTGCTCAGAGATCCACGGCATGGCGATGAAGTTGAAGAGCATCACAAGCAGCATCGCCACAAAGTAGTAGTACAGCAGCGGCTTTTTCGGGGACTTGACTTCGTTCATGAAAATGCGTTCCTCCGATCATTGAAATTTCCGGCAGGAAATGCATACAAACGGGAAAAACTGAACGTAGCAAAAAGCCGGAGTTTTTGCTACGCTGAAAGAAGAGACAGGCGGTCGAAACCGCCCGGAACTTAGATTAGTTTGGAGTATAACACGGGAAAATATCCCTGTCCAGTACCCAAGATAAGAGTTTACAGTTTGGCTACAAGGAGGTCACAGTTATGAAAAAAGCGACAAAGGCGGCTATATTCGTCACGGCTGCGGCGGCACTCTACGGCGCGGCGGCCTACGGCGTGACGAGAACGCTCATAGACGTCGCGATGAAGCGCGAAGCGCCCAAGGCGCTCAAAAATAAGAGCAGCGCCCAGCTCACGGGCGAAAAGCGCGACGAGCCCTACCGTGAGGCGCAGCGCGCCGCCGCGAAAAAGCTTGCGTCTTCGGAAACGGAGACAGTGCTGCTCGAAAACCGCGAGGGCTTGACGCTCGTGGGCCATCTCCGTGAATGCGAAAAGGCCAAGCGCCTTGTGATCGCGTTTCACGGCTGGCGCTCAGCGTGGTACCGCGATTTCGGCCTGCTCGCGGACTTTTTAAGCCGCGAGCAGTGCAGCGTGCTCTATGTGGAGCAGCGCGCGCAGAACGAGAGCGAGGGCGACTACATCGGCTTCGGCCTGACCGAGCGCTACGACTGCGTCGACTGGGCAAACTGGGCAGCCGAACGCTTCCCCGGCCTGCCCGTTTACCTTATGGGCGTGTCGCTCGGCGGGGCGACGGTGCTCATGGCCGCAGGCGATATTCTCCCCGCCGCGGTGCACGGCGTGATCGCCGACTCGGCCTACACCTCGCCGCGTGCGATCTGGCAGCACGTGATGGGAAAGAACCTGCATCTTCCTGTCCGCGCAGCAACCGTCATCGCCGATCTTCTGTGCCAGAAGAGACTGAACGCCTCGTCCGGCAGCTACTCCACCGTCGAGGCGCTCAAAAATACCGATGTTCCGATTTTACTGATCCACGGCGAGGACGACCACTTCGTCCCGCTCAAAATGGCGTTTGAAAACCGCGACGCCTGCGCCGCGCCCTGCAAGCTGCTCGTCGTGCCCGGCGCGGATCACGCGATGAGCTACTATATGGGCCGCGGCGCGTACGAGGCCGCCGTGCGCGCCTTCTGGGAGCATTTTGACAAGTGAGGGAATCCCTCACTTGTCCGCTTCTTCCGTTTCAAGGCTTGCAAAGCGCTTGGACGGGCGGTAGATCAGCACGGCGCAGAGGATCAGCACCGCCGTCACGCCAAGGCTGATGGGATAGACCCACATGACGGTCTGGAACGTCATGCTCGTCGGGAAGACGAACTTGACCCACGCGATGCGGATACCGCACACGCCGAGCATCGTCAAAAGTGCGGGCGCGAGCGAAATGCCGAAGCCGCGCAGATACCCGGAGAGTATTTCGTAGATCAGGCAGAAAACATACGCCGGCAGGATCGTCGCAAGGCGAATATAGCCGATGGCAATGACCTCGGGATCGCTGTTGAAAATGGCGAGCAGCGACCTTGCGCTCAGCAGCAGGACAACGACCGAGACAAATGTCGCGATGGCTCCCTCCAAAAAGCTGAGCTGCATCGTCTTCTTGCAGCGCTTGATCTGCCCTGCGCCGTAGTTCTGGCCGACAAAGGTCGTGCAGGCCTGCGAAAACGAGTTGAGCACGTCGTAGGCGAGAATTTCCACATTGAACGCCGCGCTCGACGCCGCGATCGCCACCGTGCCGAGGGTGTTGATGGCCGACTGGATGACGATGTTGGCGAACGAGAACACCGCGCTCTGCACGCCCGCGGGAAGGCCGATGCTCAAAATGCGCTTCAAGCTCGCGCCGTCGATGCGCAGCGCTTTGCGCTCCACGCGCACGCATTTATCCGTGCGCGTCAGGCGGACGTAGAGCAGTGCCGCGCTCACGGCGTTGGCCGCCACCGTGGCGATGGCGACGCCGTTGACCGTCATATGCAGCACAATGACGAAAAAGAGGTTCAGCAGCACGTTCAGCACACCGGAGATCGCGAGCGCCGCGAGCGGCACCTTTGTGTCGCCGATGCTGCGGAAGATCGCGGCCTCAAAGTTGTAGAGCAATATCACCGGCATGCCGAGAAGATAAATGCGCAGATACAAAAGCGCATAGGGGAACACGTCCTCCGGCACATTGAGAATACTCAAAAGCGGCGAGGCGATGAGCTGACCAAGCAGCGCGACCGCCGCGCCGCCGCACACAGCGAACACAATGGCCGTGTGCACCGCGCGCTTGACGGCATTGTCGTCGCGGCAGCCGATGGCGTTCGCGATGACGACGTTCGCGCCGAGCGCGATGCCGATGAAAAGGTTGACGATGAGGCCGATGATCGGGCCGTTTGCGCCCACCGCCGCGACGGCGACTGTGCGCGCATCGCCCGTGAAGTTGCCGACGATGGCGACGTCCGAGGCGTGGAAGAGCTGCTCCAAGATCGCCGTGGCTGCGACCGGCAGGGCAAAGAGCGGCAGCTTATTCCAGATGGAGCCGTGCAGCATGTCGATCTCATGCTTTTTGACTGTAGTTCCCATGATCTCTCTCATTTCTTTCTGTTTTCCGCTTGACCGAGCATCAGTATAGTGCCGCCGCGGCAAAATGGCAAATGTTTTTTGCGTGACCGCCCCGTCAGCATTGACAGGACGGTCGTTTCGCTGTAATATAAGGCCCGCTGACGGCAAATTTCCCAAAAATATGAGGATTTTTTATGGATTATTACCTTTTGACCGATCTGGCCGCGCGCGTCGGCTATCATCTGGCGCTCAGCGGGGCGGAGACGTTCCGCGTCGAAGAGACGATACGCCGCATCATCGGCGCCTACGGCATTGAATGCGAGGCCTTTTCCATCCCCAACTGCGTGATGGTCAGCCTCGAGGCGGCCAACGGCAAGCCTTTGATGGTGATGAAGCGCGTCGACTTTCACGGCAATGACCTCGAGTCGGTGGAAAAGCTCAACGCGCTCTCGCGCCGCATCTGCGCCGAAACGCCTGACCCGAGCGTCGCCGCGCAGTGGCTCGACGAAACGCTCAAGGGGCGGCGGCACTACTCGGTGCCCGTTTATTACCTGGGCAATTTCTGCGCCGCGGCGGGCTTTTGCCCGGTGTTTGGCGGCACGCTGCGCGACAGCCTGTTCGCGGGCCTTCTTGGCCTCATCATCGGCTTTGTCTCGCGCCAGATGGACAGGCGCGAGACGAACCCGTTTTTCAGCACCATCGTCGAGGCATTCGCCATGGCGGTGCCGGCGTATCTCGCCGCGGGCTTCCATCTGGTCGACTATATCGACTTTGTCATCATCGGCACCTTAATGATCTTGGTCCCCGGCCTTCTCATCACGACCTCCATGCGCGACATCATTTACGGCGATACGAACTCCGGCATCAACCGCATCGTGCAGGTGCTTCTCTCGGCGTTCGCCATCGCGCTCGGCACGGCGGCGGCATGGCGCGTCACGTCCGGCGTATACGGGCTGACGGTCGCGTCCGGCTCAGCGAGCTATCCCGCCTGGGCACAGGCCGTGATGATCTTCGTCGCCTGTACGGGCTTTTTCATCCTCTTCAATGTGCACGACTGGGGCAGCATTCTCTGCGCGCTCGGCGGCGTGTTCACATGGATGACGTACCTGCTCTGCCGTGATCTGGGCATGAGCATTTACAGCATGAATTTCTTCGCCGCCGTCGTTTCGGCGCTTTACTCTGAAATCTTGGCGCGCTCGCGCAAATACCCCGTCACTTCGTACCTCGTCATCTCGCTCCTGCCGCTGGTGCCGGGCGCGGGCATTTACTACACGATGAGCCTCGGCCTGGGCGGCGATGTGCAGGCCGCGGTGCACAAAGGACTTGAGACCGCGGGCGTCGCGGGCAGCATCGCCGTGGCGATCCTGCTGGTGTCCACGATCTTCCGCCTCGTCACCGCGCAGAACGGGAAAAGCAGAAAGTAGTGTTCGAAAAGTAAAAACTGCCGCCCGTTTGGGCGGCAGTTTTTTATTGCAGTGCGTCGATGTAGGCGTTCAGTGCGGCAAAATCGCCGCGGGGATAGGCGTTCAGGTCGCGGTTTTTCGCGTTGATGAGACAGTCGGTCAAAAGAAACACATCCATCCCGACCTCGCGCGCAGCCATGTCCTCGGTCGCGTCGTTGCCGACCATCAGGCACTCCTCCGGCTTGACGCCGAGCGTGCGCGCGACCTCGAGGTAGTAAGCAGGATTCGGCTTGCAGAAGGTCGAGGCCTCGTAGGTCGTGTAAATTTCAAAATCCTCCGGCACAAGGCCCGCCCAGCGGATGCGGTTCTCCGTCGCCATGTGGGGAAAGATCGGATTCGTCGCCAGCGCAACGCGGTAGCCGCACTCTTTGAGCTTATGGACCGTCTCCACCGACGCGGGATTAAAGCCGCAGATGTCGCGCGCGGCGTTGAACTCATTGGCGTAGAAATCCTCGAAAAGGCCCTGGTCGCTTTGGCACTTTTCCTCGCCGTAGATCGCCGCGAACTTCTTCCAGAAGGCCTGCTCGTTCGTGCAGCTGCCGTCGTTTTTGACCATGGCCGCCGTGCCCGCCCAAATGGCGTCGACGAGGGATTTGGGCTCGTAGCCGTAGGGCGCGAGCTTTTTGGCGAGGAGCTTGAAGTATCCGGTCGTGAACGCCTCCTGATCCATCGGCAGCAGCGTCCCGTCCAGGTCGAATAAAATGGTCGTGATGTTCAATGCGAGTCTCCTGTTCATGTAAAGTAAGTCCATCATAGCCGTTTTTGAGGAGAATGGCAAGATCCTGGGCAAAGAATGCCCGCTCACTCGCCGCGCTCTTTCAAAAGGTCAATGATCTTCTGAAGGCCGAGAAACGCCATGCCGGTCAAAAATGCGGGAGCCCAGCATCGCAGCGCGTCGGAAAACACGAAATGCCACGAGATGGTGTTCGGCCCCGACGCATAGCCTTGACTGCCGGCGGACAGGCCGAGCAGGAACCCCACGATCCAAATGACGACCGTGAGCTTGCCGAAAAAGTCGTCGTCCACAAGGCGGCTCACGCCGCCGCTCCTGCGCTTTTGATTCGGGTAAAGCAGCTCGTTCGGATCGGTCGCGAGTGCGTCGCTGATGCGCACCAGCATGTCAAGGTCCGGGTAGGAATTGCCGTGCTCCCAGCTTGAAACGGTCTGGCGGGCGACGGAGAGCTTTTCCGCGAGCGCGTCCTGTGAAAGGCCTGCCCTTTTCCGCAGCCGCCGCAGGTTGGAACTGAAATCAGACATAGATCGACCTCCCTTGCTGCTCACATCATAGCAAAAAAGCCACGAGCAGACAAGCAAAGGTTCTTTGCGGGCGGCGTAGAATGAAAAGCCTCGTAGAGTTTCGTGCCGCGCACGGCACGAAATAAATTCAAATTCGTTTTCTGCCGCGACAGAAGGTGAATTGCCGCAGAGCGGCAAGAGAAGCTGCCCTGAGGTGTTTATTTGCCCCGAGTATTTTAATTTCTAACGGAATCCAAAAAAAGAGACAGCTTAAAGCCATCTCTTTTTTGGTGCCTCGTCGGGGATTCGAACCCCGGACACCCTGCTTAAAAGGCAGGTGCTCTGCCAACTGAGCTAACGAAGCATATTCTATTCCAAACCACCGAAGCGGTAAAAATCTGGCAGGGATGGCTGGACTCGAACCAGCGAATGAGGGAGTCAAAGTCCCTTGCCTTACCGCTTGGCTACACCCCTATTGGGAAGAGAGGGCTGGGGCCAAATCCCATCCCTCTCTTTTTGTGGGGTGGGTAAAGGGACTCGAACCCTCGACACCCGGAACCACAATCCGGTGCTCTAACCAACTGAGCTACACCCACCACATATTCTGTATCCGTGCGATATTTGCTGCTTTGCTGAGGGGCGCCTTGTAAATGGTACGCCAGGAGGGATTCGAACCCCCGGCCTACTGCTTAGAAGGCAGTTGCTCTATCCAACTGAGCTACTGGCGCAAATTGAATGGAGCAGGTGACGGGAATCGAACCCGCATCCCCAGCTTGGAAGGCTGGTGCCCTAGCCATTGTGCTACACCTGCATGCGCCCTCCGCAAAAATCGTCAGCTCTGTTATAATAGCATCAGTGTCCCGTTTTGTCAACGTTTTTTCAGAATTTTTCTGCACTTTTTTATGTTATCTGAGTAGAGCGTGCAAAAGCCTTGCACCGTCAGCACTTTCCGGCCGCGCGAACGCGCCGCACAGCCGCTCGGGATGCCACTGCACGGCAAAGACGGGGAGCGTCCTGTGGCCGACGGCCTCGACCGTGCCGTCCTCCGCGCAGGCGAAGACCTGAAGCCCCGTCCCCAGCCGCCAGATGGCCTGATGGTGTGCACTGTTGACCGTGCAGCGCGTGCCGTACAGCTCGCGCAGAAGGCCCGGCGCGGTGTTGATGGCATGCAGCCGGTCAACGCCGTCAATTTGACTGTGGCCCTCGATGTGCTGACGCAGCGTGCCGCCAAAATAGACGTTGAGGACTTGCAGCCCGCGGCAGATGCCGATGACAGGCTTTCCCGCGCACAGGAAGTTGTCAATCAGCGTGAGCTCACGCGCGTCGCGTGCTTCGTCGAGATCTTCCGAGCCGTTCAGCGCTTGACCGTAAAAGCGCGGGTGCATGTCGCCCCCGCCGGGCAGCAGCAAAACGTCCGCGTTCTCCGGCGTTTCGGCGAGCGGCGCACCGACCAGCGCGAGCGCATTTTCGTAATTTTTCAGGCGTACCGATAAATAGACAGTCTTCATACGCACAGAATATGCCCCGAATGCGAAAAAAGACCTTGCAAGACGCAAAAAGTTATGGCATAATAGTTTGGCTGATAACAGCGAACTGAATATGCAGCGGTATCGAAGTGGTCATAACGGGGCTGACTCGAAATCTACTCCCGTTAGAGCCACCAAAAAATCTCCAATCCCTTGTGTTTCAAGCACTCACCGGGTTTTATTGAAGTTCATATTTTTGCTTGTTCTATCCTGTTTTTCTATCCTATTCCTGACCTTGTTTTTTTCAAGGATTTAGGATAGAATAGGGATCGACATATTTGGAGGGCTATCGAAGAGGTCATAACGAGAACGACTCGAAATCGTTTGGCCGGTGTTGAGCCGACCCGTGGGTTCGAATCCCACGCCCTCCGCCATAGAAGCTATCAACCTCGGTTGGTAGCTTCTTTTTTATACCCCGAGATGGAAATTGCTTTCCATTGCGCTTGCAGATGTGAGCTTTGATGAGTAATCAAGGTGCGCGTAGATATTTGCTGTGGTTGAAAAATCGCTATGTCCTAACCATTCTTGAATATGTTTCATGGGGACACCGCTGGCCAGCAGGAGGCTCGCACAGCTATGCCTGAGATCATGAAAGCGGATTTTGCGGAAACCGTTCCGTTCCAACAGCCTTGGAAACTGCGATGTGATATAGTTCGGCTTGAACCGATCCCCAATATCATCTACGCAAATATATTCAAGGAATTCTCTGTTATAGGAGCGTCCACATAACTTTTGATTTCTTCCCTGTTGAGCCTTTACCGCAAGCAGCTTTTCATGAAAGTACGGTACAAGCGGGAGCGTTCTACGGCTGGACTTTGTTTTTGTCGTATCCTTTGCAACGATTACACATTTACCATCCAAATTGCAAGAAGTTACGGTATGGCTGATTGTAATGGTGTTTTGCTCAAAATCAATGGCGCTCCATTTTAAGCCAACGATTTCACTTCGACGCAAGCCATAAAATGCACCGAGAAGAACCGGCAATTCCAATTTTGTGCCTGCAACGGCTTCAAAGAGTTTGTTCAACTCATCCCTATCGTAAAAGTTGCCGTAAAATTTGTCCTGCTTTGGCCGCTCAACCTTGTCAGCGGGATTGCTCGGAATCATATCGTTCTTGACGGCGTATTTGAGTGCCTTATGGATATTTGCGTGATAATGAATCACAGACGACGCCTTTACCCGCTGTAATTGCTCCTGATAAAACATTTGAATGTCATGTGCCTGCAAATCCCGTAAGAGTATTTTCTTCTTTCGGAAGTATGGTGCAATAATTGACTTCACAGCATTTACATACGAAGAATAAGTCGGTATGCTGACGGTTGATTTTACAATCTCAAGCCATTGTTCCATGAAGTCTGCAAATAGCACATCGTCACCAGCTTTGGCATTGGCATATTTTCTCCGTTCTTCCATGAGCATCTGTTCTGCGCGTTTTTTATTGCCCTTGATCGTTAAGCCTGTCGAGATCCATTTGGGCTTTCTTCTTCCTGCTGAATCTGTCAGGTTTAGAATGATGTAATAATAGCCATTTTTCTCATGCAGATGGCCCGCTACCATGTTAATCCTCCTTTCACACAAATCGGAGGCCATAGGATTTCTGCTGTCGGCCTCCTTATAGTATCACCTGTCACCCAGCAATGCAAAAAACACAGCCTTAGATAAGAAAGGCCCGTTTCATTCCGGTCGGATTACTTGCAGATATTCCAACAAATTGATTTTCGGAATGCGATATGCACGGCCTATTTTCAAGAAACGAATCTGGCCAGTCTGTAATAGCTTGTATCCAGTCTTTTTGCCAATTGACAAAGCCCTGCACATCTCATCAATAGACATTACATCAGGGTAATCATTTAGCATAAAACGAATTGCATTTTTTCGCATGACTACCTCCTATAATTACTTTTGATTTAATGAAAGCGACAAAACCGGATGGCCGCTGGCAGCAGCCCACGGGAATCTCACCCCGGCCCATGCTGATGGGTGCGCCGCGCAATGCTTTGAGGGCGTTCAACGCGGGAGTATCGTTAGCTGAACGGAGGTCATGGCCATCTGTGATGCCACACACAGATGCAAACTGGCTGAATCGCTCGCCTAAATCCTCCTTTCCGTGCGGATCATGGCGCGCCATTTGCTGGGCTTTGCTCCGTTCAGGTTCGTTATCCGGTTGCCTATGAAATTTTCAAGGTACAGCAGATCCGCGCTTTCGGGCGCGTGTGATATTTGGCTGTGGATCAGCCGGGAAAGGCTCCTATCGGGTGATAAGAACCTTTCCTCGCGGATGCACGAATGGCCCGTTGCAGAAGCGTGGAAAGGGGGACACGCTCCTGCACGAGCTACTATGGGTTTTAGGCTGTTTTGTTTACCTTGAAGTCAAGAATCTTGGTAATCAGCTTGGTTCGCATCCTGCATACCTTTTCTTCATCGAGGCAAAGGTGCGGAACACCGTTTTCGTCATACAGGGTTCTGGTTGCTAGAGCCGCAATATAACGCTCATAGTGCTTCAGCACAGCATTGATCGCGTCCACATTGCCGGACGCTGCCGCTTCGATGGTCGAGTAAGGCAGCAGAGATGCAGCGGCATTACTCAGATTGCGCGCCATCTTCAGTAACCTCCATTTCTTTTTTCAATTCCTTGAGCGACTGAGCGCGTTTGTATTGCACGGTGCGGCGTACCATGTCCAGCTTGTCCGCAATTTCCTGATCGGTCATATCAAGGAAATACGCAAGCAGAACAATGTCACGCTTATCATCCGGCAGCACCGTCAGGGCATTGGCAAGATCTTCGTTTTCGATTGCCACATCATAGCCCCGCACATGAAAATGCGTCTGCTCGGACGGATACTCGTCCAGCACATACATTTGGCGCTCCTGCTCCTCTGACAGCTCCGAAAGGGATACCTCATGGTTGGAACGCCACGCGATATGACGCTCATAATCGCGTGCTTCTTCGCGCAGAACCTTCCTGCAAAAGCTGTCGAACTGATGTCTAACGGTTTTCTTTTGGGATGGTGTCAGCTCCAAGAGTTGTTCACCTCCTCTCATGCACCGAGAGGTCGGCTTTCTTCCCCTTTCGCTTCTATCCCGAATGGAAGGTGCGGTTTTGGCAAAGCTAGGACAAAATTTTCAAAAAAATTTCCAACAGCAAAATTAGCCGTTGGAAAGAGCGCCTATAGGATTTTTCGCAAGGCAAAACGATACAGTCCTCATACCTAAAAGATTCCAATTAGCAAAAAGGCCTTGGTTACCCCAAGGTCTTTTTGCTAATTAAATTGAGCGCAGCATTTTATACTTTAGGACTGCTATAAAGTTACCTGTTTATAGAAACTTATTAATAATAAACTTCGCCAGAATACGAGGTCTTACTGTCAACAAGGCCGCCTCTTGAATTGTAAACTTTCGCAGTAGCGGCTACACGATAGTTATACTTACTCGCCACGCGATATGATTCTTTCACGAACGCATCCACGCCGCCTTGCTCAGTCCACGTCTTAATGGTCTTCCAAGTTCCATTTTTTTGTTGCAACTCAACCACAACTGTTACGGTGTAATTATCCCTGACCGAAGCTGATCCCTCACAACTTGCGTAGCCATTACTGCTAATAGCAAGATCAGCGGTGACATCTTCCAATCCAATGTATAGCGGAGCAACCACATCCGAATAGTCAATCGCAGCCACAGGCAAGGCCATTAACGACGCTACCACACTCAGCGTCAACATAATAGTCACTAATCTTCTAAATCTCATTTTGACCTCCAAATTTTGTCTATTTTTGCAGCGCCCGGAACAATAGATGCCGCCATACAGCAAGTGCAACATAAAAAATAAAAAGGAAGAGAGAAATTTCTCTTCCTTTCTATCGGATCTCGACACTCTCCGAAATGCGAAGCATATCTTCTTTTGAAATTTTATATCCTGTAACTCTAACGATCCAGCCTTTTTCCATATCTGTCCAAAGCACAGTTATTTTATCGCCGTCCTCAGTTTCCATCTGATAAACGGTAGCCTCATTACCCTGAACCGTAGCAGGCTCTTCAGTTGCCCCCTCAGTATCAAAACTGTACGAACGACTCTTAGATATCGACGTAGCTGCAACATTAAGGTTTTCGCCGTTTTCTCCCTCTGCCCTAATAATCATTCTGCTCTCATCAAACTCTTCAAGCCCTATTTGGTAACCATCTGGCATCCACAAAATACTCATCTTGTGGGTTTCTGCACCATTAGTAGTACCGCTAAAGCGGATCTCACTATGGTCATCAAACATTTCCACAAGAGCAGTTAGCGTCTGAGCGCGGAATGATGGAGATGCTGCAAACGCTGTGGTAAATAGCAGCATCATAATCAAAGTAGCTGCCGAGATCACTCTAAAAACTCGCACCGCTCCACGTCTCGCAGATATAAAGTTTTTCTTTCCGAATTCAGTCCTAATTGTGCGAATACAGCGCTCATCCAACTCCCTTGGAATTTCTGCCGACGGATCGCGTTTAAGCTGTTCATTAAGTTCCTGCAGCTTTTCGCCTTCCGTCTCAGCTACATCTTCCATCATCAATGCGAATAAAGCATCTTCGTATCGTTCTACCAGCTTTTCATGATGGGTCATTCTAAACAGCCCCTTTCTCTTGCATCGAATATAATACCTTTCTTCTGACTCGAGTTAATTTCATTCGAATACTCCCCGGCGCACAAGATAGCAACTCCGACAACTGCCTGTCATCATATCCAAGAAAATACTTCCCCTCTAGCAGTAACCTTTCATTCGGTTCCAACTCATCAATCGCCTCGCGCAAACTTCTTTTGGCTTCTCGATCCATAATAATATCAATTATAGAATCAGGCTCTATGATACTCTCTTCGACCGATTCTGTAAATGATGTTATATTCTGGGCATCTCTCTTCTGCCGCCGCAGTATATTGATGGCCGTATTGCGTACAGTAGTTACAACATAGCTGGTCAATACTGGTTCTTCTAACGTGCGAAGCAGTTCGATCCGACTCATAAGTTTCAATAAGCTCTCTTGAACAGCATCCTCACATTCCTGTAAATCCATCAGGTACTTCTTTGCTGTGAAAAGAATCAGTCGATCATACTTCTTGTATATCTGTGTGATAAACTCCTGACTCGTTGGTGCTGCCCTATCACTCAAGCTGTGATTCATCGTGCGACTCACCCCTATTTGCTCCTTTGAGCCTCAACCGTTCTCTCTATTATTGATAAGACAATATCTATCAATAGTCGCAACAGGCACTCAGCCCCGCGCTGCTCCCCCATTTAACTTTTCGTTTCAAAAACTATGGTAAATCTAATTTATAACACGTAAATATTACAATTTCAATTCTTTTCATAAAATATAAGCCGATAAGAAATCAGAAAATATATAATTCAAACATCAAGTGCAATTTCTTAGAGGAGTGGCTTATATGGCTCATTTGGGAGAACTCATTGCCGAATTGCGGCAAGATAAGGGGCTAACTCAAAAGGAACTTGGTGATATTCTCTGTGTTTCCTCTGGAACAATTTCAAACTATGAAAACGGTGTGCACCTCCCGGATGTTGATAAGGTCATTGCTCTTGCAAACTACTTTCATGTCACAACCGACTACCTGCTCGGTCGCACCTCGTCTAATCTCCCTGTTGAGTTATTGCAGCAAGCCATCACCAATGAAAAGACTCTCGGTGATGTGATGGCATCATTTGCTAAATTACCAGCTAATCGTCAAGCTGCGCTCAGCTTAATCATCTCTGACATGGAAGTCCGGCAAATGATCGACACATATAGCAAAACAGGTGACAGCAAATGATTCCAATCCCAGCAAGTATCCTAGCAATCGAAAACGAAAGTGATCGAGATTTTATGGAGAACATTTTTTTCTCCTATCAACGGCTCATATATCACGAAATCGGTTCAATACTAAACGATCCCTGGTCTAAGGATGACATTTTTCAGACCGTCATCGTTCAGCTTATTAATAACATTGATACACTGCGTCCTATGCCAGCCAAAGTGCTTACCTCCTACATTGCAACATCCGCAAGAAATGCAGCTCTGACTTATATTCGAAATATCAGCCGACGAAAAGAGATTCTTGCCGACGAATTTGATAATAGCAATGTTGATGACGATCATGACTCCGACCCCGAAGTCATCCTGTTAAAATCCGAGGAAATCAACTCTTTCGCAAAAATTTGGGATGAGCTCGACGATAAGACTAAGTTTTTGCTTAGTAGCCGATATATTTTAGAAAAGAGCTATGCTGAAATTGCCAGCGATCTCAATGTAAAGCCGGAAAGCGCGCGTACGGCGCTGACCCGCGCAAGGCGGGCCGCTCTGGCACTTTCTAAAAAAAGCCATACATAATTTCTTATTGATATTTCAACATGCCTTTTTTGATTGGAATTGGCAAAATTCTAGCTTGGAAAGTGCTCCTCTCAAAACTTTTATGGAATGCTAATAACGCCGCAGTAATGACAATCGCCCTGCCAGTATTTACGCTGACAGGGCGATTTTATATGCCATCAAGTTCGGTGTATCATTGCTCTATCACATCAGTGACTCCTACAAACATTTAACATTACTCAGGTGTATTGCCTTCAGGATCATGGAATTGAATATAGAGCAATTTGAGGCACCAAACCAACTGAATGCCAAAACACCCTGAAGTAACTCCATCGATCTGATAACTGCTAATTTGGGGTGCAAGGTAAGTAACAACCGGAAAGCACACAAAGAAAGCGACAAAATCGAATTTCTTTTCAATTGTCGTTGTTTCCTTGCCGGCGATATAAAAGTTGCGAATCCTCTTTAGCACCCACAAGGAGAATACCCAAATAGCAACTGAGACTGCCGTTCCGTAGTATTCTGGTAATGGATCATAGATTGATATCAGGAGTCCTACAATTGATGTTATAAGGATAACCGAAGTTACCACTTTGGAATGTAGTTGAAGAATTGTGTTCATAATGCCACCTAAGTTATTTTTCATGAAGGATATATCGGTTTTTGTTAGGGACAAATGGTCTTTAACCATAATAGCCGGTCTTATAGCAATTCAATGTTTCTATGCAGCGGAGATTTAATTGTAACCCATCGGTCTCACCTTCACTTCATAAAATCACAACTTCTCTACTTTCATAATATAAAGACAATTTCCTTGACATTTTGCAACAAAGTATTCTTCTTTCAAGAATATCTAATCCGAAAACAATATAGCTTTATAAACGTGGCTTAGCCTGTTAAAGAACCCGATTGCGGCCTGATGCGCAACTGAGTTCCTTAACAGGATAAAAAGCTCCAGTTGCAGTGTCTGCTCAGGTTTCGTCTCATCACTCGTACAATTACCATACATCTGCATGTACAATTAGCGTTATATAACAGCACCCCCCAAAGGAGATTTCGCTATTATTCTTATATAACGCCGTTTTGCGCCCCCCATTTTTGTTCGTTATGCCAAATTTTGTTGCAATTACAAATTGGCGTTGTTTTATATTTATGAAAGGCATAAATCATGAATCTTAAAAGATGGGGGGATATTTGTTTATGGCGAAACATCGGTATTGAGTGGAAAGTCCTATAAACTTGTACTCACATATTCGCTCTTGACATTTCCACAATGGAATTGAGCGAAAGCCCGTAACAGTAACAAAAACGAGTCCGTAGACCAAATCAAGCAACCAACAACAAATAAATAATGCTTATGTTGAGCATAATACAAGGAGAAAAACTATGAAAAGACTATTTTCTGCTTTGTTAGCAACTGTATTCGCATTTTCCAGCTTTACTCTTTCCGCGAGCGCACTCGAATCAAAACACATCAAAAATGCTGATACTTCAGCCGTTGTTGAATATCAATATGTTCCCTCTCACTTTAATAAAGACGCTGTTGGATCTATTGATGATGTGATATTTGAAAATGTTGCAGATGCCTCTACTATTGCAGCTCCCTACTCTGCAGAAGAACCGATGCCTGTATTATCAAGGACTTACTCATCAACAAGCAAATCTTATCTATCGAGAGAAGTCTGGATTGAAGATACTACGGAATATTTGGAAACATTTTACGGTCAATCTGTATCAAATGTAAGTGAAGATGAAAACTATATCACATTCTACTTTAGTTCAAATAATTCTAGTGATAGGGCCGAAAGATATTTAAATAAGCCAACTCTCGAACTATCAAAAGAATCAGTTCCCAATATCAATGGAGAAATTCTAAAAGTAGAGTATTTGAAACCCGAATCTTCGCTTGCATCATCGACACTGAGCACAAAAATTGTATATATGTGGGGGTGGAGCGACGGACTCATAAGGGTTGATTCTAGTCCTGATGCAGGAGTTGCATTTAATTCGGCTAGCTCTATTGCTTTAGCATATTTTGGAAAACAGTTAGGTACTCTGAGAAGCATTGTTCTCACTTGCTTCCAATTATCCGCATCTGATTTCATTTCATTGTACGGGGACACTCGACTTGTTCGGGGAGAAACCTATGAGAATTGTTATTATCAAAACAAAATTGCCTGCGCATATGTAAACGGAAATTGGCTTCCTGGTTGTGAAATTGGCTCTCGCCGTTTATTTCACGGCTCTCTCGCTGGTTATAAAACCAATGCTGGTCAGTGGATAATGGATAAATGGACACAACCGCAAGTGGGCCGTCCCGAAAACAATCCAACAAATTACAATGATATTCAAAAAAAGAATCATTTTGATGATAATCAATGGATGATGAACCGCGCGATTGAATACTACACTACATTTGACGCGGAGAAGTATATAGACATTTTTGCAAATGTCTATAATACTCTATAATGGGTGTATAGACAAAAAGTTAGATACTCTAGCTTCCAAAGAGGCATGTGTCACAAAGACATATGAGAATGCAAATACCTGCCACGCCACTGAGGGATTGGCCCTCTAGTTTTTATAAGGAGGATGGGCACACGTGTATCTGAAAATGCTCGTAGGCTCAGTTCATCACGCAATATGAATTGTCCGTATTGTCACACCATTATGCAAGAAGGCTTTATTGATAATGTCAAAGTTCCTGTTTATTGGAAAGAAAAGGGATTTAAAAATTCACTGCTTCCGTATCGCAAGAAAAAGCAAGGTGTTAGAATTATGCTTGGAACCGGAGATGACTGGTACGGTGGCAGTGTAAGCGCCTTTCTCTGTTATAAGTGTTCTATTGTTTTAATAACAGACATCGCAAAAAAAACATAGCACTTGTGTTGCCGGTCTTCAAGCTTGGAATGTCTTTTTTGTGCGTGAGGGCGGTGAAAAGCACAAAATGATTCCGATGGGAGCAAGGAACGAGAGCGGAAAGACTTGGCTTTTCAACTACAGCTTCGACTATGATAGCCGAAGGAATGAGAGGTGGCTGATGGAAATCATTGATACCATTATGAAGAACCAGCAACTCATATGGAAAAAAGTGATTTTCAGTAGCGGTATAATATTCCAAATATTATTTATGCTGGAAATAGTGTTGTTTTCCAATATTATTATAATAGATCCTTCTGTTCATAAAATTTCTTATGAGAACTGGATCTTTTATATTCAGCAGTGGCAATCTCCCGATTTTTGGTCGCTCCACTCGCAGCTAATTGTCAATTCGATACTGATAATCAACCTAATATTTCGTTTGATCTACGATGTTGAGTTAATTTACATTTTCCTAAACAGTAAGCATTTCGCGCTTAATCGCAAGGCATTTGTTATAGCGATTATACTTATCTGTTTTCTGAATGTCCTTATTAGTCTCTACATTAAATACTACGTAGACTTCTATCGATTATATATGTACTCAATCTATCCTGAAACAATGGCATGTTATATGATTTATTGTGGGAAAAAATCTTATTGTCATATAAATGAACACAAGTAAGCTACTGCCAAGCATCATAAACATCGCAGTCCTTGCATGTTTGTTAGGATCAGCGCTTCAGTCCCGCCACAAAGTATATAATATAATCAGTACATTCTAAATGTGTTTGTGAAGCCAGAAACGGCTTGTCGCTGTTTCTGGCTTTATCTTTTTCGACACTACCGCTCCAATCCATCAAATCCTTGCCGTATCTAATCAAATATGATAATGTAGCCCTAATCTTATGATATCATTCTAATAGCAGGATACTCTAATTCCCTCTTTAATTAATACTGTTGTCTTTCCGATCATAAGCTCAGCAAAACACCCATAAGCCATAATCTCAAAAACAGGCCTCAAGGCCCTACCCATAGCTGGGTAGGGCCTTTTCTGTTCAACTACTCGCCATAGTATTGTGGTCTACCGACAGAGGTAAAGCCCTCCTTGCCGGTAATGACCACATTATTATATCCGCTGGCGCAGTGAATGATTAGCAATTCTCCGTTTGCGTCCCTGCCGCCAACGATGCCCACATGGGAATTATCCGGGTAGAACACCAAGTCACCGGGCTGTGCGTCCGCCCACGAAATATCGGTGCAATAGCTGTGCTGCATGGTGGCTCCACCGCCGTGGCCGATGACATAGCTGCCGCCAGACTGATTGAAGAAAACCCAATCCACAAAGCCGCTGCAATCCAATCCGTAGGGGCGGTAGGTCCCCGTGGTGGAGCTGCCTGCCGCAGTGACCTGCCGCAGCTCGCCCCAGCGGGCGTCCCAGCCAATTACGAGGGATTTTCCTCCCCAAAAATAATTCACCTTGCCGACAAGAGAACAGGCGGTGCGTACCACCGCCTCGCGCTCCGGGGACAGATCTTCCGGCAGATTGCGGATCAGCGCCGCCGTGTCCCCGCTGACGGAGTACACATCCTCAATCAGCTCCCGCAGGAGATCCCGCTGCTCCAGCAGCTCCTCCAGCGCCGCGATCTGATTGCGGTTGAAGTGATACGCGGTTTTCATTTCCTTTGCCGTTTTTGCGGTGATGGTGATATAGAGATTTCGCTCCGTCCAGCCATCGTCATCACCGCTGCCGGGGTGGTTGATCGTTTCCACCTCCGTTTTGATTACGGTCATGTCCCAAAAGACTGCTTTCAGGAGGGCAATGCGGTCGGCATCCATGGTGGCCACGTCCGCGGCGTCCGCATCGTTACTGCCTGCCACCTTTACCGCGAACACCGCCAGCACCTCGATCCAATCGGCAAGCTGGCCGGTCACGGAGATGGAATCATAATCATCTGCCGTTTGCAGGGCTTCCAGCCGCTCATTGAACTCATAGTTGACCTGCGCCACCGCAGCGGAGAGCGGCACAACGCCTGCCTCCCGGCTTTCGTTGGAAAAAAGGATGCCGAAGGGTGACGCCACGATTGCCGCCACAAGGATCATCGTCAGTATCAGCACCAGCACCACCGCTCCGCCGCCCGCCGCCACGATGGAACTTGCGGCGGACGCGATACCCCTCCCAATCGTCTGTACCGCCTGCACCATTGCGCCGCCCATCTTTTTTGCCCCACTGCCTCCGTTCTTTGCGGATGTCTGGAGCATTGTCTGCTGTGTCTTGCGCTGTGCCGCCGCCCTTGCGCGGCGCGTGATGATTGCATTGTTCGGCGCTGCGTGGTCAGTTGGTCGAACACGCATGGTGCGCGTGGCCTTGGTCATGGCCTGTCCGCTCTTGGGGGCCGGACTGCCCTTGGCCGATACCCCCGAATTGCCTTTCTGCAGAGTGGTCATTGTACCTCCACGGTCGGACGGTGGAGGTACAATGTGCCGCTCTGCTGTTCTTTTCTCGGCAAGGTTCCGCCGATAGGCGGCTTTCGCGTCCTGCGCAGCTTTCTGCCGCCCACGCTCCTGCGGGGCGGCATTTGCGCTTTTTGGACCTCCGCAATTTTGCGGAGAAATTGTCCGGTTTCCGACTTCGTTTCGTGCAGCGTGTGATTGCGGCGTATCGGGCAAGTTTCTTCCTGCCGGTGTCACGCGGTTCGTGGTTTCGAGCGTTTCTGACGCAGTACGGCTTTCTGACGCACTATTCTTACCTTGCCGTTTCTGCTCCTGGTAGCGCTTTATCATACGCCGCGAGGTATCCGCCGCTCCAGCTGCACCACGGCGCATATTTTTCTCCACGCGGTCGGTGGCGTAACGCACGGGATCGCGGCTCTCCGGCTCCTTTTCCCGCTGCCGTTTGTCCATGTGCTGTTTCAGAAGGGAATCCGCGTCTTTAGGCGCAGGGTTCTTCAGCTTTGCCTTCGGCGTGTCCATGCCGGGTTTAGTTTTCAAGTCCCGCATGGCGTCAGTCCTCACCGGGCTTGGTTGACATTAAGCGGTACAGCTCCGTATTTTTGGGCAGCTCATTGGCGAAGGGCACGATAGCGCCGCCTACCTTGATGAGCCCATGACCGGCAGGGGCGTTATCCACATAGCTCATCTGCGTATCCGACGCACCCAGCAGACGGGCAAGCTGCTCCCGGTCGGTGGTGGCCTGATTGAGCATCAGCAGAAACTCAGAGTTTGCGAACATCATACGCGCCGTATTGGACAGCAGACATTCCTCCACATTCTGTGTAATGCCGGTGAGCATCGCGCCGTATTTGCGGAACCGCTTCCAGCACTTGTAGAGAAATTCGCTGCTGTAATTGGTAATGCTGTGTCCGCTGCCGCTCCCATTGGCGAAAAACAGATAGATCTCGTCGATGTAGACATGGGTGTATTTTCCCTCTCTGCGGTTCTGGATAACGCGGTTGTAAATGGCGTCCAGCATCACCAGCAGGCCCACCGATTTCAGATTTTCGCCCAAGTCCTGAATGTCAAAGCAGAGGATACGGCTTTTTGTGTTGATATTGGTCTGATGGGAAAATACATTCAGACTGCCCACCGTGAACAGCTCCAGCGCCAGCGCAATGCGGTGGGCCTCCGGGTTGACCTGCTTCATCAGGTCATCATAGAGGTCCTTCAGCGTGGGCGGCTGTCCCTGATAACTTTTCAAATATTCCCGATAGATGTTTCCCACGCTGCGGTCAATGATAGACTTCTCCTGCGGCTCGATCTTATCTGCGCCCATAAGCTGCTCGTAGAGCGACATGATAAACTCGGACTTCATCACCAGCGGCTCCTTGCCGTCGCCATACCCCTCGGACAAATCCAGCGCATTGATGTGACAGCCGTTTGGGTCAGAGGCAGAAATGGTGATGACCTCGCCGCCCAATGCCCGCACCAACTCGCCATATTCACGCTCCGGGTCCACGATGATAATATCATGGTCGGTGGAGAGCGCCAATGCTGTCATTTCCTGCTTTGCCGCCATGCTTTTGCCGGAGCCGGAAACGCCGGTAATAAAGCCGTTGCCGTTGAGCAGGTTTCCGCGGTTGCAGACGATGAGGTTATGCGATACGGCATTGACACCGTAGTAAATGCCGCCCGCGTCCTGGATCTCCTGCGATTTGAACGGCATGAGGACAGCGGTACACTCCGTGGTCAGTGTGCGGGTAGCGTCAATGCGCTTGAGGCCGAGGGGCAGCACCGTGTTCAGCGCGTCCTCCTGCTGATAGCGCAGAATATTGAATTGACAGCCACGTGCTCGCCCAATGGCTTGCAGGGCTTCGGTGTCCTGGTCAAGCTGTTCGAGGTTATCTGCCAGGTGCGTCAGCGTCACCAAAGCCAGCATCATGCGCTGGTCGCGGCTCATGAGGTCGTCCATGAATTCCTTCGTTTCGCTCCGCATCTGCTCCAAGTCATAGGGAATATTGGCGGTAAAATTGTTGCTCTGATTCTGCCGCTGCTGCCAGCGGGTAATATCCGATTCCACGGACATAATGCGCTTGCGAATATCGCTCACTGCTTCGTCCATCGCCACAGGGATAATGTCAATGGAAAGCATCATATTCCGGGGATAGTCCATCAGCTCCGTAATCATCGCGTCAGAAATGAAGCTGGCATACTCCCGCAGGAACAGGGTACGGCCCACATGATCGCCCAACTCATAGTGATTTTTTTGAAAGGAAATACAGTCCGGGGCGATGCAGTCCCGGAAGTCATGTCCCCTTCGCATGGTGTCCTCCAAATTGAACCGGAATAGCTGCTCCTCGCCGGGGCGATAGAAGTCGTGCAGAAGCCGCAGACGGTCATTGACCGTGATCTCCCGGACACTGGATGACATACGGGAAAGTCCCGTGGTAAGGTCAGTCCCAACACGAGAGAAGAACGCGCGGGCCTCCTCCACGCTTTTCTTCTCCGCCGAAACGGTGATGTACTTTTCCTGAATGAGATTGTTGCTCTCCGCCGCCTTACCCAACACAAGCGCGTTATACTCGTTGCGGTAGAGATCGCGGCGGTCGCCCTGCATGGGCATGAGCAGCGTCCGACCGAAGTCCTTTTGATTGAGCTGACGGTTAAAGAGCGTGATCTTCGCCGTGGCTCCGATGGGCAGCGAGTTCAGGAAAGAGCAGTAGGTCATAAAGAGTTCCCTCTGTTTTTCCGGGGAGGCCACGGCGTAATTGACATCAAAAAAGCGCCAAGTTTTTGAAAACTTGCCGCTTACCTGAAACACGCCGTCTTGATAAATACGTTTGATGGGAATGGATTTCTGGACGCTGCGGGGAACGGAAAAGGCGTCCCGTTCCGCGCTGCGCCGATGCTTGAAAAAGATCAATGTTTCTTCACCTCTCGTTTCATCGCTTCTTCATAATAGTTTTCCGCTTTCCAGACACGCTTGCCTGCCATGATGACCTCGGATTTCAGCCACGCCCACAAGAATTGCTCCAGCGTGAGGCCGTTGTACTGAAAGAATCCGGCAGCGGCCACGGGAGCCGCGCCGACAATGCACACCCAACTCACCGTTTTACGATCCAGCACGCGGCTCAGGCTGAAATACAGCGCCACCGCAGCGCCCACCGCCAAAACAGAGCAGACAAATTGCCGCACAGATAGGCCGAAAAAGAGCGTTTCACGGTACGCGCGAATTTCCTTGTTGATTTTGATTTCCATAATCAATCTCCTAAAAAAGAAAAGCAAGTAGCGATGGGCTACTTGCTTTTCCTGTCTATTTAATAAAATGTATAGTTTTAATCCTCGTCAGCGGCACAGATCCTGCGTTTTTCTGTTCTTCTCAAATTTGGCAACGGCTGACTTGTCGTAAAACTTCATAGCATCTATTCCGTCGTACTCTTCTTTTTTCACCAGATAATTTCTTGTGATGCCGTGCTTTTTACAATAGTTCAGATACCTTTGCATTCCCTTCCAGCAGGAATTTTCCTTATCTCGATTCTGCTCATCAGCCAGATATTCCGTTGCATTCCAAGCGGTGCAATGGAAAAGATCAGATACCGATAAAATCGAGTATCCTTGCTCCAGTTTTCCAAAGAAGTCTCTTTCCACATCAAACAAGGTCAAGTCATACCACATAGCCTGCTTCTGCCTGATTCGCGGCTCGTCTCTCCAAATCTGAAATTGAAGCTCAAGCCCCATATCCTCAACAAATGCATGAGCGATCACCTCTTTCGGAAAAGCATCGCCCTTAACCATGATACAGCCCAAAATGTACTCCTCGTTGCCGTACTCGTCGCGTCTTTGCTGATACTCTTCCGTTCGTTTCAGCTCTCGCTCCACGATACGGACGATCTTCTCACGGTAATTATCCATAAACGTCTCCTTTATAATCCAAGCATTTCCTTTGCAATATGGTCAGCGGACTTCACCAGGCCCACCAGCACCAGCAAATTAAATATGACCTCGCCCAAATAGCTCCACACCTGCGTCACTACGGACGCGCTGCTATCCATCACCGGCGTACCGCTGGAGGAAAAGGCCGAAAAGATGATGCAGGCCAGAACGATCACCGCACCCTCCATGCACACGCCCACATAACTCCGCAGAAACGCCTTGCCGAAATGGGAAGTCCCCTCTCCGGCAAAGGATGCCAGTGCCACCGGGGATAGTGCGGCATACATATAAATCTTAAAAAAGCGCCCGTAGACGGTAAGAATCATAATGAACGCCAGCACTGTGATCATCAGGCTCCCCAGCAGCGTCACCAGCCAAAGGGGGATACTTGCCAAAAAGCCCACATCTCCGATGGCGTCCGCGATCTCCTGTGGTAACGCCACAGACGCGCCGGTCAAACCGCCTACGCTGCCCGCCGCAGTTGCCACAATTCCGTTGCACACATCAAAAACATTTACTAACAAGTCCATCCCGTAAGTAATTCCCAGCTTTGCCAGCACGAAGTAGATAAAGTGCCGCAGCAAGTGCTCCGGCCTTTGAAAGTCCCGAAAGCCGGAAGCGCTGCGAAAGATACCGATGGCAAAGAACAGCACCAGTAGCCCGTAGCCGATGGCCTGCATTCCGCCATTGATGGTCACAATGGTCTGCCAGATGGTGCCGCCCTTGAAGGTCTGGGGTGATTCCGTCAGCAGTGACCACATTTCCGTCATTTTACTATTCCAAACGCCAAAGGCGTTGGTCAGGTTTTCTACGATCCAGTTGTTATCCAAATGAAAATCACCTCCCACAAAGGAGCCGGGAGATCCGCCGCAAGGCAGTATCTCCCGGCTCTTTTTATCAGATCGCGCCGATGGCGGTCAGAATTTCCTTTGCAAAGGCGATCATTAAGCCACCAAAGAGGCAAAGAAAGCCCTGCGTTCTCTGGCTGGCATCGTGGGACTGGATCGACATACCCACCTGCACGATGCCCCAGCCGAGAATGATCACGCCCAGCGCCTTGATGATGCTGAAAATAAAATCGGAAAGGTTATTTACAATATCCAGCGGATCGCCGCCCGCCGCCATCGCAGGCGTAACGCAGCAAAGGCAGAGGGCAGCAGCCCCAGCCGCCGTCCAATAGCATTTTTTCACCTTACTCAGTCTTGTCGGGTTTGAAATCTTTTTCTTTTTCAGATAATTCATGTTCAGGTTCCTCCACGTCAATAAAATCATAATCGTCCAGTGATTTGAACGCATAGGGCAGGTCAGGCAGTGCGTAATCCGGCGCGCCCAGCGGCTTATGGATATAAGGCTTTGCCTTGCCGTCCGTCGTCAGCTTAATGTTGGGGTGTCGCTTGATGTTGTACTTTTTATCCAGCACGGGGTCTTCCCCGCGGATAAACAAGATCGCTTTATGGGTGTCCAATTTTCGTACCTCGTCAATGGTCATCAGGTCGCGGCCCGTCTGTTGGAAGTTGGTAGAGCTGGAGCCGCTGCGACCCTTCGTCTGCCCCCGTGTGCGGGTGGCGATGGTCTCCTTGCCCAGCAGCTTCACAATAAACTCCAACGAGGTCGGCTCGTTGCCGCCGCCGAGGAACAGCAGCGTGTCGCAGTTGCCGATGATGCTCTCCCATTCCTTTTCGTACAGCGCCTTGATCTGCTGAATGTTCTGCACGATGATGTTCAGCCCAATATTGTAGCTGCGGCAGGTAGCCAGAATCTTCGGATAGCTCTCCGGCTGGGCCACATTCGCCCATTCGTCCTGAATGACGCGCACGGGGACGGGCAGCCGTCCGTTGTATTTCAGGTCCGCACGGCGGTATAGTTCCTGAAAGCATTGGGTATAGAGCATACCAACAAGGTAGTTCATGCTGCTGTCGTTGACGGGGATGACGCAGAAGATGGCGCGTTTGCGCTCGCCGAGACTGCCGAAGTCCATCTCGTCCATTGAGGTCATGGCGGCGTACTGCGGAATATTGAAGGCCGCCAGCCGGACAGCAGCCGTCACAAGAATGGATTTTGCGGTCTTGCCAGAGACGAAAAGTCAAGGACTTTTTCATCAAATTCACAAAGAAGTCACATTTTGCGGACTTCCTCACGGAGCAGACGCTTGATTTTGTCCTCCATCGTCTC